>OFGA01002574.1_pt1 | contig 11058 bp, 9 predicted proteins | sample 1521471 | NCBI WGS metagenome assembly OFGA01 (sample SAMEA3504086, study PRJEB24116) | mouse gut metagenome | biome: mouse gut; feature: mouse-associated habitat; material: faeces | place: Denmark | collected 2011
TCATTTTCAAGAAAGAATTTTATCACTCTTTTATGTCCTTCAACATCATCACAATTCAAATAAAAACAACATCCCCCGTCCTCTGCGTCCGAATGTTTCGATTCGGCACAGATATTTTTTATAATTGCTTCTTCACATATGCGAGCGGCAAATTCTTTATTATTAAAGAAATACATCCATTTACCACATTTATGCTTATTCAAACTTTTTTCTTTACCACTAAGATAAAAAATCCATCCACCTAAAGGCATTTTGGTTACTACTTCACTCATTTTGTTTTCTCCATTCCACTTTCTCAAATATTGTATGGCAATCACATCATTCATTTTCTCGTTAAACGAGACACTAAAATTATAACTTTAATATTATATCTTTTTTATTCATCTTTACCCATAGCTCTTTCAGCATCCTCTCGTCTTATACGATAATAAGATAAAACATTTAAAATTTCTAAATCATCTGTTAAATTCTCATAAGCAGAGAAATCATTTGATTCAATAATTGGTTTTACTATTTCAAGTTGTGCCTCTGATAAATTTTGAAAACTATCCCACCATTCATCAGTCAAACCAATGCCCTCAAAGTAAAAGCGATATATTATCATAGCCTCTGGCATATAAAGCAATTTCATAAACTCATCTTCATTACTTCCAAATGCCTTACAAAAAAAAGAATATCCCTTCCCTACTTTACCTTTTGTCGAATTTAGTACCGCTTGTATTGTACGAATAAACTTTCTGTTCCATTTCTCGCCAATATAATCTCTGTTGCTAAAATAATCAGGATCTTCAATTGGATGATACTTCATTGGAAATGAGTATATACTAATATTCAGTTCCTCACATAAATCCACATTTAGCTTTAACCTCCTATACAGATCCACCGGTTCATCCTTGTAATTATATAAAACATAATTTGATAAACTTGTATGACCAGCTTCTACCGCAGTTCGCACAGCTTTCTCATAAACCTCATGCAATTCCCAGTGGTCAAAGGCAATTCGTACCGGTCTAATAGGAATTTCAAACAATTTCCTCATATTTGCATCTGTAATTAATCTAGCATCAATCCCTTGGTTAAAATCAACAAAACGCTTTCTCGGTCGTTTCTTACTATACATTTCTTCAAAATATGGCTTAACAATTTCATATGTTTCTAAAATAGCTTCTTTTTTTGCTGTATAATCCTTCAACAAATGCTTTTTTTCCAACAAATCATAAACACCTTGCAACTTAGAACCATATTTTGAAATTAATATCTGATACTGCCGCACAACTGTTTTTATATACGCTTTTTCATTGTAGCCATCTTTAATATTTTGCACTGCAACTTCAAACATATTTGGTTCTACAAAAACACTATTATTCGTAAATCCTGCTTTTTTAATCTCCTCAATGATTTTATCGAACTGACATGAAGCTAGAACATTATTATCCAATAATAATAAGTCCTTTTTTCCTCCAAATTGCTTACTTGCCCAATCTACTTGCTCTGCAATCGGCAAATAATTCTTATATTCTGGTTCAAGTTTCGGAACCGCACAAAAAGGGCAATGATTAACACATCCTCTAGTCATATATGCTAAATATCCATCATGAGCTGGATATACATAATCAATTTCCTCCAAAATTGAATAATCCAACGGCAACGTGTCAATTATTATATCATTGTCATCCAAAATCCCAGCAGAACTTAATGTTCCTGCAAACGGTTCTATTTCAGTAGCTTCATAAACCCTTTCTTTTAGTATGGTTGCCATAACCCCACCAACCATAACATCATTTTGATCTTTGCACAATTTTTTAGCAAAATTAATTGTATCAATTGTAATATCCCAATAAAATGTAAATAACGTTGTAATTCCTACACGATCATAAATCCTGTTTTCAGGCAAAAAATACTCCTCATTGTGAAAATACTTACGATAATATTTTAATAATTCCCAAATAATAATATTTTCGTTGACCAGTGGAATTTCTAATAAACTTGTTTTTGTTCCTCTTTTTAAAAATTGACAAATTTGAGGTTTATATTGTTCCCAAAAAATACTTTCATCATTAGCATATAATTGCTTCAACAACGCCTCATATGTATCATTTAATACCAATTCTTTAAGATCACCCTTAAAAAAAGTTACATCATCTCCAAGTTCCCGATAATATGTTGCAATCTTCATAAGTCCCATTGGCGGATACTTATTTTTATAATTGGGTTCAACAAGCAAAACCTTTCTACTCATTTATTTACTCAACTCTTCCTGTATTTTCTTTATAACCATTTCTGCCATATCCTTTGGAAGCATTGATTTAATAATTGCATAAATATGCGCAATCAATTTCTGCTCTTTCTTTCCATATTTAGATAATGACTGAGTTAAATATTTATTATTTTTTTCAGAAGATTCTCTTTCTTCTGTTTCTATTTCTTCTCTTTTTTTCGGTTCCTCTTTACTTTTATATGTCTTTTCTATTTCAGCAAATACTCTGGCGTACACTTCATTAGAACCCGCATCTTTTTTCCGATTTTCGATTTCGCGCTTTGCTTTTTCTACTTTTTCGCGTTCTTGTTCAATTTCTTTTTTAACATTTTCTTTTTCCTTGTTATCAATAAATCCTGACTCACTTGCTTTCTCTTGATACTCCCTCTCTTTTTCTATAAAACTTGCAATCGTCTTTTGTGCACTCCGCACCTTACTTGCATAATGATAAAGCTCGTATAACTTTGAATAAAAGAAATTATGTACTATATCCTCAAACTCTTTAAGTGCAGGTGTTGGATTGAAATAATCTCTCCTTGCATTTGGAATCAACCGATTATCTAGTACAAATAGCTCCCCTATAAAATAACCATTTCCACGTGATTCCTTAAAATATCTAGGATACCCAAGTGTATTCTCATCTCCGATTTGTATATTTTCTTTGCGCAAGCGAATACACCTCATATCATTAATTACTGGAATATATTTTTCATACTTCGCAACCCCATACCACAACCATGCAACAGGAGTACCATCACTTGCCAAAAACTTTTCAAATTTCACATCATATATCTCATCATACTGCTTTGGTTTCTCAGAAGCTCCTTCATATAATCTCATTCTATATGGTTTAAATAACTGGTTTCCATTTACCAAAACCGTATATTCGTCTATTTTGAATCCTTCGTTTTTCGCAAACTCATATATTTTTTCATAAAAACTGAAATAATTAGCATATGGCACTGGTGCAACTGCCTGTAAATAATGAATAACCTGTTCCGCGTCAAGAAGATCATCACTTTCAAAAATAACATCTTCCATAATTACTTCAAAAAAGTGATCTTCTTTCTTGGCATTAACGTATGAAACATCCGTAATCATTTCAATCAATTCATCTGATGAAGGATGCAGACTCGAATCTGCAACTATCTCTTTCAAACGAACTCCATCCCATTTAATGACGGATTCTTTATCTTCATCTTTTACAGTAGTTCGGAAAATCAAGGTATCACAATATCCTAAGCCTGCTAATCTACCAATTCCCCGAAAGCCCTTATCTGTATTTCTGTCTTTTTCAGAGTCAGCCACATCTGTCATTTTTTTCTTAAAATCTCTCATAGGGATTCCCATAGCATTATCGTGTACGGATATTTTCCTCTTATTATAGTCAATAACTATGTCTATACTGGCTTCCTCTTTATCCAGTAATCCTTTTTCAATGGCTTTATCTATAGAATCGGCAGCATTTTGAACAAACTCTCGATAAACAGTAAAGCTGTTTTCATACATTGCAACTGTTAAATTCTCTAAAAAATTTTTCCCTACTGCCATACAGCACCTCGTTTGCTATTTATATTGTTTATAGATTGGTTTTGGAAATTTGATATTCAATAATGACCGGAACACAGGATTTTGAACAATATATTCGCCCTGTTTCAGTCTTGTCATCATATTTTTATATACTTGCGGAACATATTTATAATCTGCTTTTGCAATTTCTATTGCATTAGTCCTTCCATATGCATGTGTCGAACAATTACCCGTTACTCGGTTATGAATTGCACTCCTAAACTGTTCCGCAGAAAATAATATGATTCCAAGAGAACGCCCTCTTTCAGCAATATCTAATATCTGGCGCAATATGGGTGAACTCTTTGGCGTATCCGTTGATGCATACTTATTCAACTCATCAATGAAAATAACAATCTTCTTAGGCGGATTCAACGTATCATCATCGCTGAATTGCCCTAACTGCAAATCATAGATTGTGCGAATGGCATCACCAAATACAAATCCTTGCATATCTTCATTCAATTTTGCAATATCAATTACATGGACTTCGTTCTTCTTAATATGTTTTAAAGCTTCCCCTATACGCACTTCTTCTTTATTGTTATGGATATTACCAAATATTTCATTTCGGTAAATGGACTTACGAATAATCCTATTAAACTTTCTCCAGCTTGCAACTGTTATTTCTTTATCTCCATTAGAGCCTGCTTTGCAATTATTTTGTACTTCATCAAGAAAATCCTCCCAGTCTTCTAAACCGCCAAACTTTCCTTGATTTGTAATAATATAGTTAATTATAGAATCCATAGTCTGCTGCGGATCATCCATGCTTGCAAACATTAAATCCAAATTATCCTTGTCATCTTCGTATGAATATTTATAAAGGTGTGCCTTCCCTAGCTTTTTTTGATTATTATATGCCTCTTTACGCAAGTATGTATTTCCAACTTTATTTGATGAATATGGGTAATAGTATTGAACATTTCGAAACGGTTCTGTACTCATTCCCAGCTTCTTATATAAATCATACGTTTCTTTTCTCTCGCTCTCTGTTTCAAAATCGCCTTCCTCATCAAGAGCTAATAAATCACTTCCTTTGACATTAAACAGCACAAATGCAACGTCATCATCTTCCTCATTTCCACTTAATAAACACTTATCCTGAATAGCTTTCAACAAGAACATCGCATAAGAAGTTTTTGCTGCCAATCCCGATATTCCCGATATATTTAAATGTGCTCCCTCCGGTCCAATCAGAAATCTCGAATCCATTTGAACAGGCAGTGTAATTTTGTCTTCATCACCCGTATACATTTCGAGATAGCCACATGTAACAGGATTTTTAACATTATTCAATCCCAATGCCTCAGAAACCTCATTTTCATCAGCCATCTCAACTTTTGAGTTGTTTGCTAACGGTATGTATATATTTTCTGTATTTCCAATCACTCTTGCCTTTACATAATTCATCCCAATTCGGTGTGTATTCTCGTCTGACTCAACATTTCCAAAATCATTAGAAACATAATCTGCTAAAAAATTAGCAGTATCCGTAATATGTGATATTTCTTCTATAACTCCATATGAAACACTTTTTTGAAGATGACTTACCTTCACAACATCAAACGGATTTAAAATCATATCTTGCTTTGTCCAAAAATAAAAATCATCTATTGTAGATGGATTTTTTTCTGTTGCAATAACCTTACCTATTACTCTGCCCATATATAGCAACCTTTCTGTTAAAATAAATTCAAAAACATTGTATCACTAAAATATTTACTCTTTGCATAACACTCTGTAACATATACCGGATATAAATGATTTGCCCATCTTGAGTCCGCACCATAACAAACCGGATTACGTTCATTGATAATGTTGGCAGAAATTAAATCTACTTCTTCTGTATCTAACCCCTTATTCATCTGTTCCTCAGTAACCAAAATTTTCTCAATCTTTAGAATTCCATCAAATGCATTAGCAGTATATTTTTTATCTCTTATTCTTAAATACCATACTGCATATTTCATTCCTTCAAGTCTTGGTGAAGAATACATACTTACTGGTGTTCTGTAATATAATTTCAAATCTGCTATCATATCTGAATTATTCTTTTTATTTTTATCTTTACAATTCTCAGGATTAAACGATTTTGATACGCCGACTACATAACTAAAATTTTTTTGAAATCTGCGTTTTTCCCTGTCATTCTTTATGCCATCGACACGATACTCCAATGAGCCGTCTTTCATAAGATAATGTATTGGATTAATTTTATTCTCTGACACCAGCCTTGTTACCATGTCAATTTCACGTTGAATCATTAAATCTTGTATTACCGCAATTCCTTTACTTTCAATTCTTTCAAACTCATCTACTTTTGTATTGTAAGGTAAAATCTCTGTAAACTTTATATCATGATGTTTGAGTTTGGAATTCTCGTTTAATTTGCTGCATAAATTTGAAAAATATACGTTTTTATTCCAATCACTTTGACTCGCTACTCTAGGCAACGCAATCGCCAGCCTTCTATCAAAATCATATTTCTGCATTTCTTTATCAACACGCCTACAACAGCTTATTCCAACTTGTCCAGCAATTACCGGATATACTTTATTTTTATAAGCAATATCGTCTACTTTATATGTATGGCGTGAACCATCCAAGAAATATGTGAACAAAGGCTTCCCCTTCCGGCACTGATCTGCTTTTCTTAACATACTAATCGCTTTATCGGGAGGAAGTGTTTCTCCATATTTTTCCCAAGTAATTTCCTGATGATCGTCATAATCAAAAGAAAGCATTTCAGAGCCTTCACATATGTATTTATATGTTTTATAACTCTTTCCCCCTGTTTCATGAGCTATAATATCCATTATACTACCCAATGGTTACACCTTCTCCCCAAAATCTATCGTACATATATCACTTAATTGACATTCAAGCACCCTACATAACCGAACCAATACATCAAGCGATACCATTTCGTTTTTTGTCAGCTTTGCAAATGTACTCGTGCTAAGTTTTGCTGCCGTCCTTAATTGAGTTTTTGACATATTCTTTTCTTTCATCAATTTCCACAAGCAATCAAATTTTATCATGTATACCATTCTCCCAATCAAAAACATACATGTATATTTTACCATTAAAATATACAATTTTCAACAAACACTTTCGTTTTCTCGAAACCTTGCGACGTTATTTAGGACGCTTTCGAAATATATAAAATAAATTTCTTTTCTATACCATTTTACCTCTAATTATGATAAACTAACTATCAAAATATGTAATATTATTTTGCTCTATTATTTTTTATCAGGAGGTTAGTATATGACAACCACATTTACACCATATGAATTATTAACGGATTGGTTTACTAAAACAAACAGAAATCCAAACTGCTTATCTACAATAGTACCCCCACAAAGAATAATTAATATAAAAAATAACTTAACGCAACTTTCTAATGAATTGATAAAAACAGAACCATTTTATAGCAAAGAATTATTTTCATTAAAAGATTCCTTATTCACCGGATATGGAAACATAAATCCTTTTGTATTTGGACAGATTTTTGAAATATTACAATATCTCGATTACATTAAAACCAATCCAGCAAAAGACATCTGGGCATTAATACATCCCATGATTATATCCGTATCAAAAAATCAGTTTATTGATGGTTATTATGCTGAAGCCGCCGAAAACGCTTTTAAGGAGATAAATTCAAGAGTCAAAAAAATATACCATATTCTTGATCCTACATCCTCAATACCGGATGGAAAAGATGTTATGAACAAAGTTTTTACACCCAACAATCCGATGTTAGAATTATGCGACCGTTCTACCGATAGCGGTCAAAATATCCAATTGGGCTTTAAAGAAATGTTTTCTGGCTCTATGTCAGCGCTACGAAATCCTAAAGCACATGATAATATACAGCTAACCTCAGATGATGCAATGCGCCAAATTATTTTTGCCAGTATGTTAATGTATAAAATAGATGATAGATTATCTTATTCTCATGTAAGTGAAATTTAACTCTCTAGCTGTTCATACGAGTATAATCTATTATCCCACAAAAATACCTCAACGCTTTCCATATAACCAAGTGGAGCAACTTCCTTGCTCCACTTGGTTATAATTTGATAAATCCTTTTTTACAAATTATATATAAATTTTCCCCTCATAATTCCTCTACCCTAGCCCTAATATTACTCGTTTTCCTCACCCAAAACCTTTGAGCCTGTGCCTTCGATTCTTCTGTCACCCCCTACTACTTTGCCATCTTACTCCACCAACAAATCAAAAATTTCCTTATAGTTAATCAGACCTTTTTCCCCGTATCCCTGTAAGTGAAAATGCCGTCATAATCACAATTCAATACCTCAGCAATAGCACGCAACTCTTTCTCACTAAAATTATCCCTGTCAAGTTTGTTATAAAGGTTTGCGCCCTTGTAGCCTAACTTTTCGCTCAACTCTTTTATGGACATATCCCGTTCCAAAAGAATAGTCCGTATTTTTAAAGCCATTCCCATTTTCCCACCCCTTTCTCTTGATGTAATTATATACATTAAAGTGAGTAAAATCAAATGCAAATATAGTTTTACACTCTTATGTATATTATAGATATTGACATTTTTATATTATATAGTGTAATATTTTCTTTATAAGTATAGTTTTATACTTATAAAGAAAATTAAGTAAAGAAAAAAATTTTAAATTTTTCTGAAACAGAAAGGAGCAAAACAAAATGAGAAAATTTTTAAAGGCATTTTTTTACAAACAGCTTCATGCAAACGGCGAAACAGAAGGGCATAGCCTTGAACCGCAAAAATAGTTACCGTTGCAAAAGATTAAAACAGGTGGTGTTCTCCTGCAAAGAAACACACCACCTAATCCATGCGTCTGCAAGAAAACAGACCACAGGATTATTATACTCTGTGCGTTTCTGCCTTGCAATAAATAATTTGAAAAGAAAGGATAAATATGGAAGTACAGATAATAACTAAAGAACCCTCAGATGAAAAACCTGATACTGTTGATAAAAATATGTACTGTTTCTATAAATGAGCAAATTCAGAAAATTGCACAATAACCCTAAGCTACCAAAGCAAAGACATCCTCAAAAAGGACGTGCTTCGCTCCACACTGATAGACGTAACGGATTCGCTCCTCTTGAATGTGGCTACTGATAAACGCATATCCGTCCTCAAAGGACATCGTTTCACCGCAACCGGTACATGCTATCAGATGTGCCAGTGACATCAGCAGCCAGTACCTGCGGATCCCTTTTGCTGAACGGATTTGGTATCTGTCAAATGCCAGTCTGTTCTTTGACTGACGGAAAAATACTTCCACCGGCCAACGTTCCACATATATGTCCAGAATCTTCCGGGTACTTAATGAAACATCCGTGCTGATAAAAGCCCTTAGCGCTTTGGGTGAATGAAACGCATCCTTTGGATAAGTGATCAGTACCACGGCATTTTCAATGCCATTGAGGTTTCCTTCATACCGGTAGACATAATATTTCCGCCTGCCAACGGTCACGATGCTGGCAACGAAATCTGTTTCCCGTATATGCAGGGCAAACTCACTGAGCCTGTGTTTTATTCCGTGGGGATATAGGATCCGGTTCGTTTTCAGTGCACCAATTGTATAGAAGCCTTTTTTGATAAATGTGTCCATGATACTGCTGCATGTATACCAGCTGTCACATAAAAAATATGAGATCACTGGCGGCACGGGCAGTTCATCTGCAATTTCCTGCACGATCTTTACTTTCGACTTTGTTTTGTCGTACATGACGATGGCATAATTAAGTACGATATTGTTGCAGGAGAGCATGACGGCTACAGCCTGATGTCCATAATCCTGCTTTCCCTTCAGGTGGGACTGATGAAAATACGCATCTTCAATCGGATTCAGAGCCCGTGACGAAGGCTTTGTTTTAGAAGAGATGGTATCGTCCACAATGCAGAATACAGGCTTTCCAGACAACTGGACTTCCTTATAGATAAACTGGACAACAGTATTTTTGAGTATATTTTCCAGTGTGTCATCGTCCCATTTTCCTTTATTAAGAAAATGGGCAACAGTAGTACGGTGGCATGGGCTGTATTTCTCAAAGTCGATGGTTTTTCCGTGATATCCGAGAGAAAAGACAGATATCAGTATAGCCATGATGTGCTTCATGGTTGTCTGCGGAAATATTCGACATAAATTTAATTTTATAAAACAGTTGTAAAGCAAATCTGAATGGTATATACTATTTTCCATAAGGCATCATCCTTTATTGGGTATTTGTTTTGGTGACGAAAACAGTATACACCCAAAAGGGGATGATGTCTTTACTTTTAAATCATTTTAAGTAATTTTGGTAAAATTTCAAATTTGCTCAATTATAGTACTGTTTTTCAAATTGTAAACAAACATCAGAGTGGACTGCTTCAGTAAAACAATTTGTCGCAAGCAACATATACACATCACTGGATATGATTCAGACAGGTAAAAAAATACATTATATTTTCATAAAAAACGGGTGCACTGTGAAGGACATTCAATGTTTTTTAAATTTAGCGTGCCCACAGTCCATTTACCGATGGATTAAAGGACAAACACTACCTTCCATCGACAACTTATATAAAATGTCAGAAATTTTCCAAATTCATATGGAAGATATGCTTGTCGCCAAGAATATTGACAGAGATATAAATCTGCTACAAATAACAGAAAATCGTACCAATTATCCTTTATATTAACAAAACGATGACAATGAAATGTAAAACAAATAAACCAATCTCTCATAAAATGCCCTGATAATATTTTAGTTATCAGGGCATTCACCGTTTTGCCTTATCTGAGAGAATATAATATAAAGTGTGTCACTTACCCTCTTTTTTTTATATTGTATTCTCTTATTTTGAAGAACAAGAACATACTATCGAAGGAATTACTGTTAATGAACTCATCGCAGAAGCTATGTGTACTGACCTTAAATTCAAGACTCTCACATTCCCTTATAGACAATATATTATTTCTTCCCTCACGATCTCCTCTGCTCTCGCTCTAATGCTATTCATTCTCTGCACCCAAAGCATCTGATCGCACTCCTTTAACTGCTCTGTCACCCCTTCCTGCTTCGCCATCTGCTCCACCAGCAGATCAAACCTTTCCTCCGCCTGTTCCTGTATCATCAGCAGATGCTCTTTCAGTTTGCCCGATAACAATAACCCCGAATAAATACCTCTCCTATAATTCTCTAAATAAGATTTCCGCATCAAT
>OFGA01002575.1_pt1 | contig 11054 bp, 11 predicted proteins | sample 1521471 | NCBI WGS metagenome assembly OFGA01 (sample SAMEA3504086, study PRJEB24116) | mouse gut metagenome | biome: mouse gut; feature: mouse-associated habitat; material: faeces | place: Denmark | collected 2011
GGGAACAACAGCCTGCGGCGGGCCAAGACTGACAAGAAAGACGCGATCAAGCTGGCCAACTACGGCCTCGATCACTGGCTGGCGCTGCCCAGGTACGTCCCGGAGGATGAAGTGCGGCTCATGCTGAAAACCACATACCGCCAGTACCAGCAGTGCGCCAAGGTGCAGACCATGCTCAAAAACAATCTGATTTCCTTGCTTGACACCGCGTTCCCGGATGCAAACCGCCTGTTTGCAAGCCCCGCCAGGGCGGACGGCAGCGAGAAATGGGTGGACTTTGTTGCTGCCTTTTGGCATTGCGAGTGCGTCTGTGGGCTGCCCGAAAAGGCGTTTACAGTCAAATACCAGAAGTGGTGCAAGAAACACGGCTACAACTTCAGCCAGGACAAGGCGCTGGACATCTACGCTTCCGCCTGTGAGCATTTCAATGTCATGCCCAAAACCGATACGGCCAAGCTTCTGGTGGAACAGGCGGTGTCCCAGCTCCGGGCCGCTTCCGCCGCCATAGCCGCGCTCAGGAATGAAATGCAGTCCTTGGCGGTATCCTTGCCGGAGTACCCTGTTGTGATGGGAATGTTCGGCGTTGGCCCGGCCCTCGGCCCCCAGCTCATGGCGGAAATTGGTGATGTGCGCCGTTTCCACTCCCAAAAGGCACTGGTGACCTTTGCGGATATAGACGCCCGCCGTACTAGTCTGGCCAGGTGGAGGTACGCAGCCACAGCATCTCCAAACGTGGCTCCGCTGCTCTGCGCAGGACGCTGTATCTGGTGATGAATACCATCCTCCGGTGTTCTCCTGCTGAGGAGTCGGTGTATCAGTTCATGGACAAGAAACGTGCCGAGAGCAAGCCTTACGGTGTCTACATGTTGGCTTCCGCCAACAAGTTCCTGCGCATCTACTATGCCACTGTGAAACATTATCTGGACAACCTCGAAGCTTGACCTTCCAACTTCGGATTCGCTTGTTTAAGTTTTGTTAGCAGGTCTTTTTTCGCGCTATTTCCGTGGATTGCCATGGCAGGTCAAAATTTTATATTGAGCAGTGAAATATTTCCATGTTCGGAAGCAATATATATTATATACACCCGATATATCAGTAAATCGGAAAAACCAAAAGATGGGGGGGGAAGTGATATGTACGGTAAGCAGTTCATGCGTTATACCAGAGGACGATTAGGCCAGATAGGTTCTTCCCTTCAATTCTGGAGAGGACGGCTTAAAATCGTGAATGTAGGCGCATGAACATTGGCATTATAGCAAAATATTCATGCGCCTTAAAAGTAGAACAAATTAAAGAAAGGAAATATTGTGATGAAAATTAAACGAGCGATGGCACTCGTATTAGCAGTTGTAATGTTATTTTCGATAAATACAACAGCTTTTGCGGTCGAAAATATCGGTACTTCAGAAGACATTCATATTTCTTCCTTTGTAGACGGAGAGGGCAAACTTAACACTGTATATGTTTCATCAGAAAAAGTAGGGACGGCGCATGTTGACTATTATATTGATAGTATTTTGGTTAACACGGTCGATGTAGAGATTCTTGGTTTGCAGGAGACGAGAAGAATTTCGCCTAATAGTGCTGGAAATGTTCGTATTAAATATACAGATGTTGAAACATCAGAGAGCAAAGTATTTACGGATTCAGTATCTAACTATATAACAGCATCCACAGAAAGTACTGCGGTTCTTCCTGGTGCTGAGCTTGCGGCAGCTGCAACTTTTACGTACCAGGGAAGAATAAATTATAATACTGTTTATGATTTGGGAAATACGTATGCGGATAGCCTTTCTATCTATCAGCAAGCAGGAGAGACCACCTATGAATATAAGACAATTAACGCAGAAAAGGGGACAGCGGCGCTCTTGTTATAGGAGTTATCGCTGCCGCTCTTACCGTTGTTTGTCCTGCCCTTAAGGTCGTTGCAGCAGACCTCCTTTATGCTGCTGCCTATGCCGCAGGGACAACAATCGTTGGAGGGATTATACAAGGGGCAATTACTAAGCAGTACTATACGCGAACAACGCCGTATAAAGTAAAAGCTCGTGATAACGTCCTTTCCAGAGAGAAAATTTATGATGCTGAAAAGTATCAAGTAGCACTCAGTGGTGGTGGGTATTCATCGGAATATTATTATGAAGGATACCTCCCTTGGGATACTGATGTTGTTGCCTATTGGATGTTCTGTGATTTCTGGGCATACTCGTATCCGGGCGTTCGTAGCTATACGTAGGCGATACGCTATGAATTTCCAGAAGTGCCTTTATTGTGGAGGGGATATAGAAGAAGGAACATTTAGGAGCGGGGGAGGAAATTATTTTCTTCCAAAGGGGGAAAAACCACCTTCTTTATATTCAAAAAGTGCGATGTCAAAGAAAAGGGCAGTCTTGTTGCCACCGGAAATTTTTTCAGTGGGGAATCACCAATGGCCCGCCGCATTTTTGTGTCGAAACTGCAAAATAATTATTATACCGTATGAGTGATTTGTTACCCAGTAAAAAGTTGTTTTGTGCGCTTTCGCAAAGAGGTTGAAACCCCACGCGCAGAGGCTGTTCCGCTGCGTGGTAGTAGCTCCAGCCGTGAGCCGAAGAATACCCCTAAGGAAGCACTGATTAATTCGGTATATAGATTTTGCAAAAGATAAAAAGCACAATATGTTGTATTTATTTTGAAAAATCTTTGATTAAATCAGTGGCTCCCTAAGCTACCCGAGGCGACGAGTTATCTGGGTCCAAATCTTGGCACCATGAAAAGATATCACTCCGGTGCATAATAGCATTGTCCTCTTTTGCAACATCCTCCATCAGGTCATACTCCGCACAGGTGGGGACTCTCATCTCCTTAATTCCCATGAAAATTTCTCCTTTCACAAATTCTCTAAAAGCGGTTGTGCCCGTAGTATGCGGAGGGGGGAACTATTCTGGACCACCTTTCAGCAACTGAAATCCGAAAGAAGAGGCCCTGCCCAGGTGGGTGGGGCTTCTTCTTTGCTCAGTCAATGTGCTCTTGAATCCATTTAAACAAATCATTTTTATTGCCCGCACCACATGCCCCAGTAGCTCAGATGGATAGAGTATCGGCCTTCTAACCCGATTGCCGCAGGTTCAAGTCCTGTCTGGGGTCCCAGAATTTGATGAGGTGCCCGAGAGGCTTAAGGGGGCAGACTGCAAATCTGTTATTCGCCGGTTCGAATCCGGCCCACATCTCCAAAATCAAACTCACAAGCTGCCTCGAAAGAAGGGACGACCGTGAGCAAACCCATGCGCCGCTTTGTTGATGCGGCATCCAGAAAGAAGAATCAAGTGGACGGGGAAGAGGTCGACCGTATCCCAGGCACCACAAAACTTCGGACCTGGTGTGCGAATTCGTCCCTATATTCGAACGAGGACACTATCGAGAGCATTGTCCGGAGTGTTCAAATCTGTTCTAATGATTCGCAGAAGAGAGGGCCCCGCCTGCAAAAATCCCGAACCGGATAATCCAACGGAGAGCGCTCCAGCCATTACAATGAAGTATCCGCAGCAAATTCCTGGACGGGGGCTCCGAAAGGTTGAACCTGTTGAGAGTCAGGAATCTCCCGTCTCCAAGTGGGAATCACCAGCTTGAATCCGCCCCCTATCTCCAAACAACAGAACGCAGCAAAACGAAACTCCCACCTCCGTATTTGGAGGCGGGAGCTTTTTCACTCTTCATTGAATTTAATGTTTTCAAGCAAGAGATTTGCGACAAGTGGCAGTTTTTTAGCTTCCTCTGTGCGGAGCATTGAGATATTTAGCTCCTTGAGGCCAAGGCGAACCCTGTCGAGCCCATCGGCATCCTTAAAAATGTTGTACAGGAGCCGCACACGTTTTTGCTCAGAGCCAAAGTGCTGTTTTATGAAGGCCCAGCCTTCTTTGTCTGGTCGGCAGTGATATTGGATGAGAAACTCCGCAATTGGTTTCGTATCTGAGCTGAAACGCCGGTACAGAATCGCGCTGTTGTCTCCGTGTCCAGTCTCCACAGCATCGTGAGTCCGTCCAATGTCGTGGTAAAGAGCCGCATCGGCCAGGATATCTATATCATCATTCGAAAGATGATATAGGTCTCCAAGAACCAGGCAGAGGAGGAAGACTCTTGCGCTATGCGGAAGAGTATGAACGGCGTATGACGAGTAGCTTGCGTAATTACTGGCCTCGACTGCATCCTGGAACTCCTCATCGAACTCAGCACGGTCCAGAAACTCGTGGTATCGTGGAGACGCCTCCGGAAGAGACTCCTCCAAAAAGTGCAGGCCATACAGTTCATTGCGTTTGATATTCTGAACCGCGCCAGGCATCAGAAGAACTTCCTCCTCGTTTCTGCTGGTGATATATTCCAGTATTTCAGACTTTTTGATGGTTGCCTCATAGATTTCAGCCTCATAATCAGCGCGCCAGACTGCGAAAAACATAGCCACTGACGGGCTCAGTGTCCAAGACAGAGCTTTATTCAAAGGCGTGCTGAGTGAAGATACCCCCCGATAGACGGTGAGGACATCTTTCTTTTTCGCCAGGCGCCTTTCTGTCTCCGCCCGGTCCTCCGGAGTCGCTTTTGAAAGTATCTTTTTGATGTGTTCCGCTGTGTAGGCTCCACTGCCGTAGTCTAAGTGCTCATAGAATTCTCTGAATTCCGAATACGAAATCAAGCCTTTGTCTATCAAAATACCGACATATTCCGCACGCATGGTATCATTCAGAGTAGTGTGGATGAATGAAAAATCCCGGGCTTCCACATGTTTTTTTATCTTTCCAGCAATTCTGGCAATGGTTCCCACGAGGTCCTGGTTTCCGGAAGGCGACACCAAGAAGTGCAGCCCATACAGGTAGATTGGAAAAGCAATCAGATTCTCCTCATCCCAATAGAATACAGGAGCATCAATGGCAACAGGCGAATGGAAGAGGTGAGTAGTATCAATACCAGGGAATGCGTCTTTAATTTCTTTTTCGGTGACAACGGTTTCAAAGCCCTGCTCGGAAAGTTTTTGGACATCTTTTGCCGTTTGAACGCTCGAAAAAGGTACCAAGTTATAAAAGGAAGTACTTTTCGCAAGCCGGATAATGTCGTTTCTTGTCATATCCTTTCTCTGAACCTCCAATGAATCTCCAGTCTTTTACTGCCATAGCCTGTGGGCTTTGCAGTATTTCCGTTACCATCCTTTGGGAGGGTCCTTCTTAAGCATAGGAAGGCAATGTCAATATTTTGCCTCATTCTAAAAAAAATGTCAATGATTCTGTATTCCATGTCCAAATTTTCATGCCTCAAAAGCCCGCGAAAATTCTTCTTTCAAAATTATCTCCTGGTGAGGTTTGTGACTATGGTATGCGAAAATGTGGCAAGCGATTATGGGGGGAATAGAGACGTTTTGGTCTGCATACAATATGATAACAGTTCCCACGAGTCATAAGGCGCCAGCCAACGGGACACTTGTAGGCGGAACATCTTTTGTAACATAACGAAGCGGAGAGGGGTGGATATCAGTGCAAAATTCAAAAAGAGTACAGGCAGGGAAGGCTGCGAAGCCCCCGGTCATCAGCATTGTTCGACAAGTGCCAAGACTGAGAAGAAAAAGGCAGAAAAGAGGTCCTTTTGAGGAGCCGTTTCCCGAAGAAATCATCCGAGCATAGGAATACCTGGGACAGCAATCGCTGTCCCAGGTATTGTCGTCAAGGGCTCTTCGTTTTGTCTGTTTCCTAATCATTGACGTTGCCTCCCCGTGCCTAAAGGCAGGGGTATTACGGCGCATCAGATAAATCGTTCGAAAATCTCTGTGTAGGCAAGGTTCACCGGGCAGAACGCACAAGCATCCGGCTCGCAGTGGCCCCGCGAGGCTTCCTGCTGACAGTATTTCCCAAACAACTCCTGGAATGTTTGCATTTCTTTTGAGGACAAGTTCGGTTGAGAAGGCAAAGCTTTAATAACCGCTTCTCCAGCCAAATCCACCCAGGAAATACTCCGAAGCAGCACGCGGTCCGCAATCAGAACATCGCCTACTTTAATGGCTCTCACTTGGTATGCGGCATCATTCATCGCCTTCCGAAATTCCAGCTTGGCGCCAGGGATGTAGTCAAGGACATCACCATTCCTGGTGGGGTTCTGAGGAACCTTCACTGGCTTGCCGTCCATGTAGAGGGTGCCAACCGTGGTTAGAGTTCCGTCGGAAACATCAGAGTTCGGTTTATCGAAGGCGGGCCGGAAACCCACATCCACGTACCGATACATTGCATCGAAGATGAACCAGTTGAGGGCCGAGGAATATCCCCGGGCTGCGCGAGGCGACGAGTCGCCTGGGTCTCCATTTTTACACCAGGAGAACATCTTTTCCCAGTGCATAATGCTGTTACTGCCACCGGTGGCATCCACCAGTGCATCGTATTCCCTGCAGGTAGGAAGACGCATGTTCAGAATATTCATCAAAAACCTCCCTTAATTTCTCCCCACGCCTAAAGGCGGGGGGGCAACAACTACTGTCCCAGGTATTTGCGCTTGGTTTAACTTTTAGGCTCTTTCCGCTTGCGGATGCGCCGGAGAAGGTCGCGCACTCCCATGTTATACGCACTATGCAGCGCTGCACAAATTTTGTCATCGACGGCCGTACAGAGTCCTCCTGCTGGCAAACAGTTCCCATTGTCCGAATGCCTCATGGGGCAAAATTTACGCTCAACCATGGAAACCCTGCCTCTCCAAATCCTCCCAGGAAATGTAAGTGAGCAACACCTGGTCCGCAACCAGGATGTTCCCAGCCTTGATGGCGGAAACCTGGTAGGACGGGATGTCCAGCGGGTCCCCAAATTTCAGAGTGATACCAGGGGCCCAAGCAGGGATATCCCCACCTTCAAAGGGGCTTGTGGGAACTTTAACCGGGTGGCCATTCATGAAAAGAGTGGCCACCGCCGGGATGATGGAGCCATCGGGTATATTGCTGAACCCTCGACCCTCGAAAACAGGCCGGAATCCCACGCTGCTGCCACGATGCGTGTAGTAAGGATGGCAGTGGTCTCCAGGATGGAAGCCTCCCCGGGCAGAGCGGAACGTTGGGCAGTCCGAATCTGTGTCCTGGCACCAAGACAGAACTTTATTCCAGTGCAAAATAGAGTTTTCACCTTTCACAGCCTTGACCGCCCGGGCCCATTCTTCGATAGTGGGGAGCCGAACGGCGGTGATGCAAATACGGGCCTTGTCCGTTAGAATCTCCCCCAGCATGGACCGGACGATTTCCTGCGGAGTTCCAGGGCGTCCGTCATCGTGGTAAATCTCACAGGGCTCGCCACTGATGTCGTCAATAACGTGCATGGCATACCCCCACTCCTTCCGAGGCAGATTGGCTCGCTCGTCGATGAGAGAGACGGAGATATCCGCCTGCGTTTCCGTATTGAGAACCAGGGTGAAATAGGGAGAACAGGCGTCCCCGTTGACCGTATAGGTGTCCCCGAGAGTGGCCAGCAATTCAGCAGCCAGGTCGGGCAGGTTTGCAGTCTTAATCATGCGAAATTCCTCCTAAAATAGACTCCTTTAGTGGCTTGGCTGAGTAATATGCGGATTTCCAAAAAACAATTCAGGAATAGGATTGCCCTGGACGGCATACAATTCAGGCAAAATTCACTTTTGAGGGGGCTGCACAAAGTGGGATACAAAAAATCAGCGAAAGACCTGGCGTTCGACCGGGAGCGGACCAAACTGCAGGCAGAAATCACCCAGCTGCGGGAGACTGTTCTTCTGCGAGACAAAACAATCCGCGCGCTCGCGGATGAACTCCAGCACGAGAGGGGAGAGAATGAGAAGAAGCAGGAGCAAATTGAGCAACTGCTGGGTTTTCTGGACCTTGATACCGATGACATCCAGCTGCTCATTAAGGACGCCCAGCGCCGTAAGGAGTTGACGGATGGGTTGAAGTGGCTCCGGGAATTCCCTGGCAATATCCTCTAGGAAAGGCAACATCCCCCGGCCATATTGGACGGAGGATGTTCTTTTTGGGCTCAGAAAATGCTTTGGGTGGCAGCAGTCATGCTGGCGAAGACGCCGGAAATGACAAGCTTCATGCCCAACAGCAGGATGGTGGTAGCGATAGCGTAGATGATGGTGATTTTCTTGCTCATGATAATTCTCCTTTTATACTTTCTCCTGGAATCAGGCTTCCGCGATGCGCTCGCGGGCGTCCCGCTTGGCGGTGGACCGAGAATATTTCTTCCGGTCGGGCACGGTCCGGGTAACAGGGTTCAGGCCGTACCAGGACCCACGCTGGGCCGCATTGTGCTCACGCTGAGCTTTCTTGCTCTGCTTGGCAAGAGGAATGAATTTCTCCATAAGACACTCTCCCGTAAATCATTTGAGCTATCTTATGCAAATGACAAGAGAACTATTACGGCCATCCAGTGGAGCAGGCAACCGGCCTGTGTCGGACCTCGCGAGCCCATCAAAGCCAATCCTAGGGTCCTCTTTTGTCAAATCAAAGGCTTCTTAAACACCACCGAGGCCGAACAGAAAAACAAAATTTCAGAATGGAATCTAAGCCATCCGCATATAATAGCCCCAGAATGATTCGGAAAGACTTTAGTTTCAAAGGAGATATGTGTCATGAGTATCAAGAACATCAAAGGCGACCTGTTGAGCAGTAATTGCGCCATCCGCTGTCAAATCGTCAACTGCTACGGCGTTGCTGACGGAGGTCTCGCTGCCCAGGTGGAAGAGAAGTACCCGGAGGCTGCGGCCATTTATAAGGGCCTCTGCAACACCTTCGGCGCCGGCCTGTTGGGGGAGGTGCAGCTTGTGCCCTGCCACGACGGGTCCGTCATAGCCAATATGTTCGCCCAGGCCGAGTGGGACGGCAATAAGTCCGTGACAAATATCCAGGCCTTGGAGAAGTGCTTCGAGCGCATCCTGCTCCTCGCGGCCAAGACCGGGCTGTCGTTCGGTTTTCCCAAGAACCTGGGCGCCGGGTATGGCAGGGGAGACTGGGAAGAGATTTCCGCTCTCATGGAAGGGTACTTCGCCCATCCCTCGGATAAATGCTTCGTGGTTGAATACGAAGAGCCGCCCAAGCCTGCAAAGGAAACCAAACCGGCAGAGAAGCCCGCTCTGGTCGAGGAACCCAAGCCCACAGAGCCCTCCCAGCCTACGGAAAAGCTCCAGAAACCGACCAATCCCACCGAGGAGCCTAAGAAAATCCACGTCCAGATTTGCGCGATGGGAGTCAATGAGAACGGCGCCGGCGGATGGGCCGTTGTTCTCCGGGCAGGGAAAACCAATAAGGTCCTGGCAGGGGGCACCGCCAAGTCGCCGACGGAAGATATGGTGCTGACGGCAATGATTTCCGGTCTGTCTGCCCTCAAGTGGCCCTGCAAAGTTGACCTGTTCATCAACTCGTTTGCTATCATGAACGCGGTCAGCTCAAACGGGGGAAAACCTATCGGGGCCACCGCGCTATGGAACCAATTGGCGGAAGCTCAGGCGAAGCATGCCGTCGCCGTTCATCTGACGGACGGCTATGATGCTGCGGTCGTCGAAAGGTGCAGGGCTGCTGCAAGGGAGAAATCTCAGGAGTTGGTATTCAAGGCCAGCTAAAGGAAGCGGCCCCTCGGAAGAGGGGCCGCTTTGCTATGCCACAGGTTGATATCTAGCTTCGAACTCTGGGATAGACAGGTTTAACTGCTCCAGCAGAAACCTTGAAAACACATCCAGATTAAGGTTGGCGTCAATTTTCCGCCGGGCCACGTTCCAAACCTTCCCGGGGATGTCGTAGTAAATATCCGCGATGTTGGTGGTGACGTAAATCCGTCGCCGCTTTCCGCTTTTCCATCCGCTTATCCGTAATATCCGGCAGGTTTCCCGCATTTCTCGTAAGGAAATCTCCCGAGCGGGTTTCTTTTGCACCGTGCCCTCAACAAGAGAAATCTGACCGGAGTCCTGTAAAGCCAGGATTTCTTCCCGCATCTTGCGATAGCAGGCGGCGCTCCAGGCGCAGTCTACGACGGCACGGTGATGGCCGACGATGGGAGTACCATAATACTCGCATACAGTGTCCAGATTGGCTTTCAGGTCCGGGTGCAGATACTTGAAGAGTTTTACAGTGCAGATAACCTCGTTCGTAAGCGTTTTCCCGAGAAACTGATACCGCTTCTGCAGCATCCGCCAGTCGAAGGGAGCGTTGTGGAATGACAGCACGGTGCTCCCGATGTATTTGTAGAACTCCGAGAGAGCCCGCTCCATAGAAGGGGCATCCTCCAGCATTTCGGTGGTGATGCCAGTTAGTTCGGTGATTTTCTCTGGTACTGTTTTCTTATTTTTCAGGTGGACAAAGGTACTAAATCGGTTCAGTATCTTCCCCGCCTCGATGTCTACCCTGACCGCTCCGATTTCCGTGATGTCATCGTAGTCGCTGAACCCCGTGGTCTCCAGGTCGGCAAAGATAATTTCCTTCTCAGAAAAGACGAGAGGGAGGACTTCCTCGGCCGGTTTAATGGGAAACTGAGGGCCTGTTGCTTGAAGTGACATATGCGAATTCTCCTTTCGTTTGAACTATCAAGGTTGTTTTGCCGCTATTTTATGCGAGGGGAAAGAAACCTATTCTTTGGTTTGGCAAGAAAAGCCAGCGGTTTGCTTTGCTGGAGCCGTGTGTGGCCCGACACAGGCAAGAAAGACCGCTTTTCCTTTGCCGAACCAGACCCCGTGATGGAACGAGGCCAGCCTGCATAGGATAGGGCAAACTAAGTAGGTCAATTCATAAAAGGAGATGTATATCATGAGGAGAACCCACCCGCGTTTTTTTGCGGGAATTATTTCAATACTGTCAGGGGTGGTACTGTTTGCCTGCTCTGCCGCTGGCATCATCGCATACACTATGCCACGAGAAGCAGAGATGGGCACTTGGGAAGGATTCGTTGCCCAGTATGAGGCTGGGCTGGTCAAGGAGACTCGCATCTACAAAGGCGAGAAGTTCTTTCAGTACCAAACGAAAGACGGCCAAGTCCGCAGCGTTCCCAAAGAGGACCATTCGCTGCAAACTCGCTCCGGTGTTAAGTACATGGATGATGTTCGGA
>OFGA01002576.1_pt1 | contig 11051 bp, 8 predicted proteins | sample 1521471 | NCBI WGS metagenome assembly OFGA01 (sample SAMEA3504086, study PRJEB24116) | mouse gut metagenome | biome: mouse gut; feature: mouse-associated habitat; material: faeces | place: Denmark | collected 2011
ACTTATGTGGGAGTGCCGGCAAGAAAAATCAGGAGAGTTGAGTATGTATAAAAACTATATAAAAAGAATGATAGATATCGTATTGTCATTTGGGGCAATCATTCTGTTAAGTCCGGTATTTGCGGGAGTTGCTCTGTTAGTCAGGATGAAACTTGGAGGTCCGGTGATTTTTAAACAGGAGCGTCCGGGAAAAGATGAAAAGATTTTTTATATGTATAAGTTTCGCTCCATGGTGGTGCAGGATGAGAAGAAAGAGAAAGGGGGATGGACAACCCCAGATGATCCAAGGGTAACAGGATTCGGCAAGTTTATACGGAAGACGAGTATTGATGAACTTCCGCAGCTTTTTAATGTATTAAAGGGAAACATGAGTCTTGTAGGGCCAAGACCAGAGAGACCTCAGTTTGTGGAGAAGTTCAGCGAGGAGATTCCCAGATACAGAGTCAAGCATCAGGTGCGTCCCGGCCTTACAGGATGGGCGCAGGTGAATGGATATCGGGGGGATACCTCCATTCGCAAACGGATTGAGTATGACCTGTACTATATCGAGAATTGGACGCTTGGGTTTGATCTTAAGATTATATTTTTGACATTTTTCAAAGGCTTTGTGAATAAAAACGCATATTAGCCTGTAGGGGAGAACTGGCATGAGTAAGAATAAGAGTGTGGAAAGAAGAAGCGTAGAAAAAAGGAGAAAAACAGACAAGAGAAGTTCAGATAGGAGAAGTTCAGATAGGAAAATGTCGCTGCAGGAGCGTCAGAAGAAAAGGCGTAAGAGGAAAAGAAAAAGAGTTCTGCTTCTGTGTTTTGAGCTGTTTATTTTAGCTATTTTGTGCGTCGTAGGATACGGGATGCTGAAATTGGGGAAGTTAGATATTAACATTTTGAACCAAAATAATCTGGAGGTCTATAAGGATACAGGACCTTACACGAACATTGCCTGTTTTGGGCTGGATTCCAGAAACGGCGAGCTAGAGGGAGGGGTGCAGAGCGACAGTATTATGATTGTGAGCATCAACAACGAAACCAATGATGTGACAATGACTTCCGTATACCGAGACACATTATTACAGCAGGCGGACGGCAGCTATGAGAAGGCGAATTCTGCATATAACAGAGGCGGGCCGGAGGCGGCCATCAGCCTGTTAAACCGCAACTTTGACCTGGATATTCGCAACTATGTCAGCGTCAATTTCAGCGCTCTTGTGGATGTAATCGACGCTCTTGGAGGGCTTGAGATTGATATGACAGAGGAGGAGGCGTTCTATTGCAACGGATACGCATTTGAGACGGCTCAGGTTGTTGGAAAGGATATGCAGAAGATTGACGAGGTGGCAGGGACACAGTTGTTAGACGGGGTTCATGCAGTAGGTTATGCCAGAATCCGCTACACGGAAGGAAATGATTTCAAGAGAACGGCACGCCAGAGAGAGGTGCTGCAAAAGACGGTTGACAAAGCAAAGAAAGCGAACCTGCTGACTTTGAATAAGATTGTGGATAAGGTATTCCCCCAGATTTCCACCAGTCTGTCAATCACGGATATGTTAGGATTCGCGGCAAATATCCTGAACTATAATATTGTAGGAACCACAGGCTTTCCATATGCGGTGACCACCAGCGAGGATGTCCGGAATCATACAGGCTCTTATGTGGTGCCAATTGACTTTGTGGGGAATGTGTCACAGCTCCACCAGAATATTTTTGCGGAGGAATGGTACGAGCCGTCCATCAAGGTAAAACAGATTCATGATGATATCATCTATCTGACAGGAGTGTCTGAAAATGCCCAGGCCATGCAGACTACATTTGAAGGAGATACTGGTGGAGGCGGTACGTTTGAAGGAGATACACAATGAGGAGACGCAATGACATTATAATGGAATATGGCACATATATGCTGGTATATTTTATGAGTTATATTGCTTCTCTTGCAGGGGTTTATTATCTCGCTGGAGTAATGCTTGTGCTGGAGGCTGTGTATCTGTATCTTCATTGGGTGAAGGAGACCCAGAATTTGACAGAGCTTCGGGGGCTGTTTACCCTTGCATGGGTGGGTGGCCAGGGGCTTGCCTGTTTAAAGCTCAGCAGGCTTCAGAAGGACTGGGATTACAGGACTTGGGCCTGCTTCTTCCTCATATATATCGGTTTTGGGATTGGATATGAGTGGGGGCAGAAGTACGATTCGGATGAAAAAAAAGAGCTTGGTAAGAAGCCTGTGCTGGCAGAACGGCTTTTGGTATGTATCATAGGGCTGGCTCTTACATCCATGGCGTGCTTTCTCTTTGAAGCGGCAAAGCTTAAATTTATTCCCTTGTTCTCTAAGGAGCCTCATGCCTATTCTTACTTTCATGTATCAGGGGTGCATTATTTTACCGTTAGCTGTATCCTGATTCCGGCTATTACGGTTCTGTATATGAAGGTAAGTGACGGACTTGGTAAGAAAGAGAAGGCGGCGCTTATAGCGGCGAATGTGACGGCAGTTGTCATTCCTGTGCTGTGTGTGTCCAGGTTCCAGCTCCTCTTTGCCGTTGGCTTTGCCGTGGTTACATATATTATGGTATACCAGGGAGTCAGGCTTCGCACTCTGGCAGGCATTGGGGCGGCGCTAATCCCTATCTACGTGATACTGACGGTGTTCCGCCATCATGACATTGCCTATCTGAACGGTATATTTGAGATGAAATATGAGAAGATGCCAATCTTTATCACACAGCCTTATATCTATGTGGCAAATAATTTTGAGAATTTTAACTGCATGGTGGAGCAGCTTACAAAGCATACTTACGGGGTGCGTATGCTGTTTCCCTTTTTTGCCCTGACTGGGCTTAAGTTTGTATTTCCAAAGCTGACGGCCTCGGTGGTCTATCTGACGAAGCCAGAGCTTACAACCCTTACTATGTTCTATGATGCGTATTATGATTTTGGGATGCCAGGCGTGTTTCTGTTCGCTGCCCTTGTGGGTGCAGCGGCAAAATGGGTGATGCAGCTTGTGAAAAAAAGTGAGAATCCGGTGGTGTATCTGTTCTATGGACAGCTTGCCATTTATCTTGGGCTTGCGTTTTTCACCACTTGGTTCAGCAACCCGACCACCTGGTTCTGGTTGATTCTGACAGGGATGATGTACTTGTATGTAGGATATGATAGAGATAAGAGAGGAAATGTGCAGAGAGATGAGTGAGCAGAAGCGTGTGGATGTGGTGATACTGACCCACCAGCCGGACGAAAGGTTCAGGGAGGAACTGAGAAGGCTAAAACAACAGCGTTATCCTGTTGGACATATTTATGTAATAAATACCAGGTCAAAGAGTTTTCCTAAAGAGGTGGCCAGGATGGAGGGAGTATCCGTGACCCATATAGAGCCGGAGGAGTTCGATCATGGTGGGACGCGGGATCTGGGATTTCGGTTGTCTGATGCAGAGCTTCTGGTTTTTATGACTCAGGATGCGCTTCCGGCTGATAAGGATATGATTGGGGAGTTGGTAAAGCCCCTTCTTGCGTCTAAGGGCGTGGGGGTTTCCTATGCACGCCAGCTTCCGGCAAAGGGCTGTGATGAGATTGAGCGGTATACCAGAATTTTTAATTATCCGCCCAAGGCCAGGGTGAAGGGGAAGGAGGATTTGCCCGTGATGGGAATCAAGACCTTCTTCTGCTCGGATGTATGCGCGGCTTACCGAAGGACGGTCTATGAGGAAATGGGAGGGTTTACTAGGCAGACGATCTTTAACGAGGACATGGTCATGGCGGCTAAGATGGTGAAAGCCGGATACCAGGTTGCCTATGCGGCAAAGGCTAGGGTTATCCATTCACATAACTATTCAGGGCGGCAGCAGTTTCAGAGGAATTTTGATTTGGCGGTTTCCCAGGCAGACCATCCGGAGGTGTTTAAGGGAATCCGTTCCGAGGCCGAGGGAATCCGGATGGTGAGAGATACGGCCCTTTACTTACTGAAAAAAGGTAAATGGTATCTTCTTCCTGTACTTCTATATAAAAGCGGCTGTAAGTATCTTGGCTATAAGGCAGGGCAGAATTATAGGAAAATGCCTTTGTGGATGGTGAAAAGATGTTCGGCAAGCAAGGCATATTGGGAAAAATATGCAGAAAACAATATTTGTAATTGAAGTTTCCAGGAAAATGAGGTAATATATTGAAGAATGTTATCGTAAATTGAGTAATGAAAGAAAGGACATTGGATAATGGCTAGGGAAAAAAAGCATTACAGGCGTGGGCGTAGGAAGCGTGGATTTGCCGCATGGTCTCTGGGAAAGAAGATTGGAGTGATTTTTGGTGGAACCGTAGCGCTGGTGGCAGCGACTGGAGCCGTAATCCTGGCGAGCAAGTTGTCTAAGATTGAGAAGGCGCCGATTAATCCCATGGAGTTAAGTGTATCGGAGGAGGCACGGGAGAGGGGAACCGGCTATCTGAACGTTGCACTGTTTGGCGTCGATTCTCGTAAAAGCGAGCTTGGCAAGGGAACCCGAAGTGATACGATTATGATTGCAAGCCTGAATCGTGAGACGCTGGAGGTAAAGATTTCTTCTGTATACCGAGACACCCTGCTGCAGCAGGATGATGGGTCGATTACCAAGGCGAATGCGGCATATTCTTACGGTGGACCGGAAGCGGCGGTCGCCATGCTGAATAAGAATCTTGATATGGATATTGAGCATTATGTGACGGTGAATTTCGATGCGTTAATCGATGTGGTGGATGAAGTAGGGGGTATTGAGATTGATGTTGCCGAAGAAGAGATCCCTTATATCTGTGGTTACGCCATCGAGATTATGAAAGCGACGGGTAGAGTGTCGGCGGGAGTTACCGAACCCGGCCCTCAGGTTTTGAATGGTCTGCAGGCCACAGCCTATGCCAGAATCCGTTATACGGCGGGGGATGATTTTAAGCGGGCAGAGCGTCAGCGTATGGTGCTTGCGAAGATTGTGGAGAAGCTTCAGCAGGCGTCTCCGGCCCAGTTGAACAAGATTATAGACAAGGTATTTCCCCAGGTTGCCACGAATTTTACTATGGCGGAGATTCTGGATTATGCGGTGGATGCCTTTGATTACCGGCTTGGCGAGACCACAGGTTTTCCCTTTGATAAAACTACGGACGAGCTGGTGGATATAGGAAGCGTAGTTATACCGGTTACTCTTGAGAGCAATGTAGAACAGCTTCATAAGTTCTTCTACGGCGACAGCGAAGCCTATTCAGTGTCCTCCACCGTATCGTCTATCAGTGATAAGATTGTGAACAAAGCAGGAAACCGCAAGGCAGATGTGAATGAAGATACCCAGAGTATTATGAGTCAGCCGGACGATGACGATGATTACAATTATAGCGGCGGAAACCGAGGAAGCGGAACCGGCTCCTCCTCTAACGGAAATAGTGGAACAAGCAGTGGTGGAACAAGCGGTGGTGGAACCGGCAGTACAAGCGGAGGCTCCTCTGGCGGAGGATATGACGATGATACATCTTCTGGCGGAGGCGATTATACGGATACATCGGATGGACAGGAGCCGACGGTTCCGGATTATGGGGATGGAGGTTCATCAGACTCGGATGAATACTAATACGGGATACCCTTTGGGTATACTTAATCGGACGATGTCCGCCCGCCCTGAAGGGGCATGAATTGCAGTGTGCCCTTTGAGTATAATTTAGGAAAAAAGAGGTAGCTTACATGAGAAGATGGAAGAAAATACTTTCTATGTTGGTTATGGTGTGTATGCTCTGCCCGTGTGTATCCATGATTGTTCACGCGGCGTCTGCGGAAGTACGTTTCTCAGATCCTTCTACAACGGTAGGTGCGGAGGTTGATGTTAATATAAGAGTTAGTTCTTCTGCTGAGATTGTATCAATGAATCTAACATTGGCCTATGATACGGATAAGTTAAGGTTTATCAGTGGCGACAGCGCCACCGGCGGAAGCGGAACTATTACCATGAACTGTACCGGAGAAAACATAGAGGATGGACTTACCCTGAAGTTTCAGGCTCTTGCAGAAGGAACCGGAAAGGTAACGATTTCTCAGTCCTCAGGGACGGATATGGACGGTTCGGAGCTAGATATTACAGAGGGGAATTCGGCAGTCACGATTGGGCCTGGAGATCCTTCATTGATTCAGCCAGAAGAGGGGGCGGGCAACGAGGGTGGTACGGCGGCTGCAAACGGCCCTCAGGTGGAGATTGACGGGGTACAGTATATTGTTACCAATGATTTTTCGGACGCATTGATACCGGAGGGCTTCTCGCGGGGAGAGATGATCTTAGAGGGCGCCGCCTGTCAGGTGGCAACGCAGCCTGTAAGCAATGTGTCGGCCTTTTATCTGACGCCTGCCGCTGGAGGGGAGCCGGATTTCTTCCTGTATGACGGTGATAAAGGCTCGTTTCTTCCCTTTGAGTCCGTCAATATTTCCTCTGACCGTTATATTATCCTTCTGAGAGACGACGGTTCTGTGAACCTGCCAAAGCGTTACCAGGAGACGGTGCTTACCTTAAACGGCAAGGAATTTCCGGCATGGCAGGATGTGGACATGGCAGAGTATTATGTGCTTTATGCCTTGAATGCAGACGGTCAGAAAGGAATGTATCAGTATGATACGGTTGATAAAACCTACCAGAGATATGTAGAACATACGGCGGAGGCGAAGGAGAAGAAGACTCCCAAGGGCTGGTGGAATAAATTTCTGCAGTTTGTGGGTGATTTCCTGGATATTGTGCTGATTATCGTTATGATGCTCATGCTGGTTCTGATTGCTTTCCTGGTTGTGGTCAGTGTAAAGCTTCGGAATCGTAATTTGGAATTGGACGATCTGTATGATGAATATGACATCGATCCGGATCGGGATGATGAGCCGGCGCCAAAGCCAAAGAAGCCGGCGCCGGGAAAAGAGATCAAGAGTGCAGTAAGACGCAATGCAGACGAGCCTGCTGTCAGAGTTCCGGTTAAGACCATGAGTCTGAAGGAAGAAGATCTGTTTGATGACTATGACAACCTTGATGACGACGACTATAGTGATGATTATGATGATTATGATTCGGATGGGTATGATTCAGACGACTATGATGACGACGACTATGATGACGATGACGATTATGACGACGATGAATACAGCAACAGTTCCAATGATATGATCGATGATCTGGATGCTCTCTTGAATCTGCAGTCTCAGAAAAAGCGGGGGCAGAAGAAGGGTGATACGTTCCAGGTGGATTTTATTGATTTAGATTAACAATCATTGCATTAATTTCGGAGAAAATCAGCGCTCTGCAAGGAGGCGGGGTGCTGATGGCCAGAGGTTAATGCAATATTTTTTATGAAAATAAAAAGGAGTTGGAAAATATGTGTGGTATTGTAGGATATATAGGAAATCGGCAGGCAGCGCCAATTCTGTTGGACGGATTAGGGAAGCTTGAATACAGAGGATATGATTCCGCAGGTATCGCCGTTTACAACGAGGGAAAAATCGACATGATTAAGTCAAAGGGCAGGCTTAAGGTATTGAGTGAGCTGACCCATGACGGCGCCACTTTGGAGGGAACTATGGGAATCGGCCACACCCGATGGGGGACCCACGGGTCTCCGTCGGATGTGAATGCCCATCCCCATTTTAATGCGGATAAGAGCATTGTGGTTGTACATAACGGTATCATTGAAAACTACTTAAAGCTCAAAAAGAAGCTTAAAAAACGGGACTATCAGTTTGTGTCAGAGACAGACACAGAGGTTATTGCCCACCTTCTGGACTATTATTACCAGGGGAACCCCCTTGAAGCGATTACGAAGATTATGCACCGTATGGAGGGCTCTTATGCTCTTGGGATTATGTTTAAAGACCACCCTGACCAGCTTTATGCGGTGCGCAAGGATAGCCCTTTGATTGTGGGACATACAGACGGGGGCTGCATTATTGCCTCAGACGTTCCGGCGGTGCTTCGGTATACCAGGGATGTTTATTTTATTGAAAATGAAGAAATTGTCCGTATGACTGCGGATTCCATGGAGTTTTTCAACGTGGACGAGGAACCTATTGTCAAGGAGCCGGTGCGGATTGAGTGGGATGTGAATGCAGCCGAGAAGGGCGGATATGAGCATTTCATGTTAAAGGAAATGTATGAGCAGCCCAAGGCGGTGATGGATACATTTTCTCCAAGGATGAAGGGCAGTCAGATAGAAATTGAAGAATTGGGTATGACGGAGGAGGAGATTTGTAAGATTCGCAAGATTATGATTGTAGCCTGCGGCTCGGCCTCCCATGTAGGGCACACCAGCAAGTATATCCTGGAGGGGCTTGCAAGGATACCGGTGGAGGTGGATATGGCGTCGGAATTCCGTTACCGTAACCCTATTCTGGATGAGCAGACTCTGGTGGTTGTCATCAGTCAGTCAGGGGAAACAGCGGATACCCTTGCCGCGCTCAGGCAGGCTAAGAAGATGGGAGCAAGGGTTTTGGGAATCGTCAATGTGGTGGGAAGCTCCATTGCCAGGGAGGCAGATAACGTGATGTACACCTGGGCTGGGCCGGAAATTGCGGTGGCTACCACCAAGGCATATTCTGCGCAGTTGACCGCCATGTATCTTTTGGCAATGAAGTTTGGAAAAGCCAGGGGTCTGCTTAGGGAGGATGAGCTTCAAGAGATGCTTGGAAGCTTAAAAGCCCTGCCTGCCCAGATTGAGATGATTCTGAGCAATCGTGAGAAAATTCAGAAGTTTGCCAACCGCTATCTGGCGGCAAGGGATATCTTTTTTATCGGGCGGGGAATCGACCATGCGATTTCCATGGAGGGCTCTTTAAAGCTAAAGGAGATTTCCTATATCCACTCTGAGGCATATGCGGCCGGAGAGTTAAAGCATGGCACCATCTCTTTGGTGGAGGAGGGAACCTTGGTTGCTGCAGTATTGACACAAAAGGAGCTTTACAAAAAGATGATCAGCAACATGGAGGAGGTCCGCACCCGCGGCGCCTTCGTGATGGCCGTTACGGTGGAAGGCAACACAGAAGTGGAGAAAGCGGCAGATTACGTTATCTACATACCAGAGACGAACAAGTATTTTACCAACTCTCTTGCCATTATTCCTTTGCAGCTTTTTGCCTACTATATTGCAGTAGGACGGGGCTGTGATGTAGATAAGCCAAGAAATCTGGCAAAATCGGTGACGGTAGAGTAGCAGAATTTGGAAAGAATAAAAAATCGGGGATTTCTGAACATGATTGACAGAAATTCCCGATTTGTTCAGCCTGTTTACAGACATACCAACATAATTGACGAATTAGTGTTTTGCAAATACTGCCTCACTTTTTACCCCTGGCTGTGGGGATGCCTGACCGTCGCTTGGAGCGTCTTCTAATTTACGGTTGCTTAAAGCTCCGGCTTCCATGGCGTCGGCAAAATTAATCGGATGGTTGCGCATATGTACCTTTAGCATTTCAAACAGTCTGAGAGTGGGACGCTTGGATTCCAGCACGCCGGAAACGTCGATATATTTGCAGCCGGTCTGTGAAGCTAAGGCTTTCAGACGTTGATTCATTTTGAAGGCTATGGGGCTATTAGATACAATCGGCACAATATAGATGGAGGCCTTTGTCTTTGTGTGTACCATGTAGAGCAGCCATTCATATTTGGAAATAAAATTGTCAACGTCAGCATTTTCATCCAGGATATCCACATCTCCCATATTTACGAATATCTTACGGGGATTTAAGTCATACAGACATACTTTGAGATAGCTTTCAATCTGGTCGATGCGAACGTCTTTAATACTACGGTTATAAATGGGCTCCGTGATACGGAATGCCTGTGCCAGCTCTCCCACAGGGAGGGCGGCAAATGTGTTGGAGCCGAATAGCACGACGCCGCCGGCTTCTGTAATACTGTTCATTTCACGATATGTTTCCATTTCATCTTCTCCTTGACTGTGAATCGATGGTTTTAAAGGTGTGGACTCTTGAGCCGCCAAAGCCGCTGTTTCCACGGATGTATTGACTGCATTGCCGGAAATTTGTCTGCTTAGTTTGGCGTTCGCCTCTTTTGCCTGTCTGTCGTAGCGGCAGTTAATGAAGTAGACAACCACATTTGCAGATACGACAATTAAATTCAGCAGGTATACGACCAGTACATAATTGAATCTGTGGTTATAGATTTTTGCAGAGATTCCAGCGATATACCCGATGATAATTAGGAGTATAAACTGGAGGCTCATGTTTCTTGCTGATTTTGCTTTGATGTTCTTGGCAAGGTTCATAGGCCAGGACAGACCAAAGCAGATCAGCATGGTGGACTCTAAAAGTTCAGCCATTTTCATTCCCTCACTTTCTGGTTGGTTCATTTTTGTTCCTCACATAGTTTAGCATTGACCTATGATTATGTCTAATATATAATATTTATCATAATCATAATGTTTACATTATGATTATTGGATTGTGATAATGTTTCAGGAAAATAGTTTAGATTCGATATTTTCCGGAGACAGGGAAGAGGAAGCACAGGAGGATATCTATGGAAATCATGCAGATTCGATATTTTCTGGAGGCGGCGAAGACGAAGCATATGACGAACAGCGCAAAGAACCTGCATATTACGCAGCCGGCGCTGACACAGGCAATCCGCAGGCTTGAGAAGGATTTGGGGGTTCCTTTGTTTGCGGCAAAAGGCAGGAATATCGTGCTGACAGAATACGGAAAATATTTACAGAGGAAATTAGAGCCTCTGATGGAACAGATGGACGCCATACCTGAACAACTGAAAATGATGGTAGCGCTGGAGGGGGAGACTATCCATATGAACGTGCTGGCAGCGTCGGGGCTTGTGATGGAGGCAATCATCGAATATAAGAAAGAACATGAAGAGATCAATTTCCAGATCCAGCAAAATTCGGAGAGCGAGCTGTATGATATTGCTGTGACCACGAAGCTGTTCTATCAGGGGCATGAGGAACAGAACCGTTTTGCATGCGGGGAGGAAATCTATCTTGCGGTGCCGGAAAATGGGAAATACAAGGGAAGGGAATCTGTGCGGCTTGAAGAAGCGGCAGACGATGGATTTATCTGTCTCCTTGGC
>OFGA01002578.1_pt1 | contig 11048 bp, 8 predicted proteins | sample 1521471 | NCBI WGS metagenome assembly OFGA01 (sample SAMEA3504086, study PRJEB24116) | mouse gut metagenome | biome: mouse gut; feature: mouse-associated habitat; material: faeces | place: Denmark | collected 2011
GTTTTGTTTCCTCTAATATCATCAGCAGATGCCTTCAAAGCCTCGCCTTTTCTTACATCAATTCTTACACTTGCATAAAACTTAAGCGCTTTACCACCTGCAGTAACCTCTGGTGAGCCATAAATAACGCCTACTTTTTCACGAAGTTGGTTAATAAATATAACAACAGTTTTTGACTTGTTGATAATAGCTGTGAGTTTTCTTAATGCTTGAGACATCAATCTTGCTTGCAAACCAACAACAGAATCACCCATATCGCCATCAATTTCTGCCTTTGGAGTTAGTGCAGCAACAGAGTCCACAACAATAACATCCATACTGCCTGATCTAACAAGAGTTTCAACGATATCAAGAGCTTGTTCCCCGTTGTCTGGTTGAGCAATATACAAATCTTTAAGCTTAACGCCAAGTTTTTCTGCATAGATTGGGTCAAGTGCGTGCTCTGCATCCACAAACGCACAAATGCCACCTGTTTTTTGTGCACTTGCAATAACATGCAATGCCACGGTTGTTTTACCTGAAGACTCAGGTCCATAGATTTCCACAATTCTACCACGAGGCATACCACCTGTTCCAAGTGCAACATCCAATGTCAAGCAACCTGTTGGAATTACTTCAATAGGCACAATGTCATGCTCGCCTAATTTCATTATGCTACCTTCGCCATAAACATCAGTAATCTTTTTGATTGCCTCATCTATGTACTTAGCCTTGTCGCTTTCGTTTGTAGGTATATTCATTACCTTTGATTTTTTCTCTGCCATAGCATTCTCCTCTTTATTTAACCCCGATTTTTGAAAGGTTATTTGATTTTTCTATTGTATTTTTTAACTTTTCAGACCTTTTTTATTCACTACAGATAACAAATTCTTAATAAATTCTTTCCACGCTGTCAATAAGCTTTATTAATCTAAACATTGCATAATTACAAGCTTTTTTTCTTACCTCATTTCTGCTGCCTTTAAACATAACTTCTTCAATTCTAAAGTTTGCAAGACTGCCATAACCAATATAAACAAGACCAGACAAAGCATCATCTTGGTGATTAGCATAGCCAGTTGTTGCTAAACCATAAACAATTTCCTTGTTTGCAAGCAAGCCTTTTAGCATTGCCTCACAAGTTTGTTTGCTGACAGCTGAATACTCCTCAAGAGTTGTTGCAGGAACATGCAAACGCCTTACTTTTGCACCATTGTTGTAAGTAACAATTCCTTCATAAAGCACTTTGCTTGCGCCATCCACATCGCACAATGTAGAGCTTATAAGTCCACCAGTGATTGACTCTGCCACACCAAGCATTTCGCCTTTTTTTGTAAGTAGCTTTACAAGACATTCATTTAAGTCCATATCCTTATCTGCATAAATATAATCTTCAAGTCTCACATTGATTTTGCCAAGAATACTTTCCAATGCAAAAGCATCAACATTATTTTTAGAAATTGTAATCACTCCGTCCAAACAATTTTCCTCAAAGCTTATGCTAATTTCATTGGTTCTCAAATCTCCACAAATTTTTTCAAATCTTGCACTATCCAAACCATATGTTCTAAGCACACATTGATAAACATATTCCTTATCAGTCATTGTTTGCCTCCTCTTCTTGTGCCTCTGTTTTCTCTTCCTCTTGCAATGTAGCAACTTCAACACCAATCACATTCAAGTTTAAACTTTGAGTATTGTCATTGTTTTCATTTGCGTTCATACAATTACATTCATATTTTTCATTTTCACTAGACTTGCTTTGCTCTTGTTCAGTTTTCAAAGCGTGTCTGTTTTTCCAAATATAATTAAAGCCCGATACAACAGTAAGAATTGTTGCCACACCAAACAAAATCCAACCTGCAAACAAGAAAACAACGCCAACCCAGTTTACTGCTTTATGCCAAGGTTCATTGATTAAAGGCACCAACATAAGAACAGGCAATGCTATCAAAGTAACAATTGTTTTTGCTTTGCCCAGTTTGTCTGCTGCCATAACCACACCTTTTGATGCAGCTAGTTGTCTGAATACGCCAATAATAAACTCTCTTGCCAAAATCAAAGTGACACATATCTCTCCAAAGTATGGTGCAAGCACAGGATACCCAACACCTGTTGAAGTGACAAAATTCATTCTAAGCAAAACTATCATTCCTGCAACAACAAGTATTTTGTCCGCAATTGGGTCAAGGAATTTGCCTAAATCAGTAACAAGATTATGTTTTCTTGCCAAATGTCCGTCCACAAAATCAGTGCAAGATGCAACAATAAACACAATTGTCATTGGAATATAGTATTGCTGAAACACTGCATTTAAGCAAAACAGCAACACAAACAATGGAATTAATGCTATTCTTGCAACCGTTATTCGAGTAGGTAAATTCATACTAATTCTCCTTTTAAATCCAAGCCTATTTTTTCCGTAATCTTTATTTTGTACATTCCTCCGATATCCACAGGTTCAGTTGAAGTAAAATAAACAACTCTGTCAATTTCAGGCGCATCTTCTGCCATTCTGCCAACAAAACATTGGCTGTCAAAATCCACCTGTTCATACATAACATCCACAATTTTGCCAATCATGGCGTTTGATTTTTCAGCCATAATTTCTTCTTGCAATTCATAAAGCATAGAAACTCTTTGTTGCTTTATATCCTCATCCACTTGATTTTCAAAATCATATGCAGGAGTGCCATCCTCCCTTGAATAAGCAAAAAATCCACATTTGTCAAAGGCATTTTTTTGAACAAAGTTATACAAAATTTCAAAATCTTGCTCTGTTTCTCCTGGGAATCCAACAATAAATGTTGTTCGAATAACGATATCTGGAATTTGTGCACGCAATTTGTCAATTAAGTTTTGCAAAAATTGTTGTCTCACATGCCTGTTCATTCTTTTTAAGATATTGTCAGATGCGTGTTGCATTGGGATATCTATATATTTAACAACCTTTTGGCTGTTTTTGATTTTGCTAATAAGCTCGTCCGTTACAAGCTCTGGATAGCAGTACAAAAGCCTAATCCAACTGCAATCTAGCTTTTCAAGTTCGCCGATAAGTTCAACAAGTTTAAGCTCTCCATACAAGTCCTTGCCATATCTTGTGATATCTTGAGCAACAAGATTAAGCTCTTTTACGCCATATTTTTCAATAATATCTTTTGCCTCAGAGGTTATTTCATCCATTGGTCTTGAGGTAAATTTTCCACGAATTTTTGGTATGGCGCAATATGTACAATTATTGTTGCAACCTTCAGCAATTTTAAGATATGCATAGTGATAAGGTGTTGTCAAAACTCTCTTTTTTGTAAAATCTCTTTTGTTAATTTCGTTTTTAATAGCGATTTTTGAATGATTATTCATAAAATCTTTAATAAGTTCTGGCAATTCACGATAATTTGCAGTTCCAACAAAAATATCAACCTCAGGCAGCTCCTCCACCAAACTATCCATATACCTTTGGCTCAAACATCCACTGACAACAAGACATTTGCATTTGCCATTTTGTTTGAAATCACTCATCTCCAAAATGGTATCTATAGACTCTTGCTTTGCGCTGTCAATGAATGCGCAAGTATTTACAATAATAATGTCGCTGTCTTTTGGGTCGCCTGTAAAAACATATCCTTCCTCTTCCAAAAAAGCAAGCATATTTTCCGTATCTATTCTGTTTTTATCGCAACCAAGCGAAATTACACCTATCTTTTTCAATCTTTTCCTCTCGTATTTTAAAATAAAATTTAATTTTCTGTTAAAGCAAATTTATTGCAACATTTTTTTACTTATGCAATATTACTCCAAGCTAACATCGCCATACTTTGACAAGAATGTTGGCATATCAATCAAAATTTCTCTTTGTTTGTTATCTTTTGCAGCACCAATGTAGCCAAGTTCTTCCATTGTATCAACCAATCTTGCAGCTCTTGGGAACCCAATACCAAACTTCCTTTGCAATTTTGAAATGCTTACTGCACCTGTGCTGATTACATTGAAAAGTGCACGAACAAACAAATCATCTTGCTCGCCAGAGCTTTCGCCAAAGGTTGTTTGCGCAGCATTTGCAGTTGTATTTGTGTTTGTGTTAAGAATAAATTCCTCAATATCCTTATCAAAATAGCACTCATTGTTTGCACGAACATAATCGCAAATTGCGTTAACTTCCTCTCCTTCAATCAAAGTGCCTTGCAATCTTTCAGGGTCGTTTACGCCGTCAGAGAAAATCATATCGCCGTATCTTAAAAGTTTTTCTGCACCACCTTGGTCAAGAATAGTCTTACTGTCAGGGAAACTTGCAACTGCAAACGCAATTCTTGCAGGCAAATTCGCTTTGATGACACCAGTGATAACATCCACGGATGGTCTTTGAGTTGCAAGAATCAAGTGAATACCTGCTGCTCTTGCTTTTTGAGTAAGACGAACAATTCTTTCCTCAAGCTCTTTTTTCATAACCATCATAAAGTCGCCTACCTCATCAATAATAATGACGATATATGGCAATTTGTCTTCTTTTTTAGGATCAATTGTTGCGTTGTAGTCAGTGATTTTTTGCACCCTTCTATCTTTAAACATTGTGTAACGCAACTCCATTTCCTCAATAGCCCAATCCAGCAAATTCAAAGTTTTATCCTTATCACTCACTGCCTCAGGGATAAGCATATGTGGAATTCTGTTGTACATATTAAGTTCAACTTGCTTAGGGTCAACCAAAAGAATTTTCATTTCCTCTGGGGTGTACTTGTAAATTAATGAGACAATCAAAGAATTTAAACAAACAGACTTACCAGCACCTGTTGCACCTGCAATCAGCAAGTGAGGCATTGCAGCAAGATCTGCCACAAAGTTTTCGCCATCGCAGTTTTGTCCTACGGCAAAAGCAAGTTTATGTTTGTTGTGAGCAAATTTTTCTGATTGAATGACAGATTTAAGTCCAACCTTACCCCTTACACTATTTGGAATTTCCACACCAAAAGCGTTTTTGCCCGGAATTGGGATTTGACATCTTACACTTTTTACCTCAAGACACATTGCAATGTCATCAACATAGCTAAGCACTCTTTTTACAGGAATACCTTTTGGCATAACAAGCTCCAATCTTGAAAAAGTTGGACCTGTTACAACATTGTTGACTTTTGCATCAATACCAAACTCTGACAATGTTGTTTCCAAAATTTCAATTTTGTCGTCAAAGTTTTCGCTTGCAGATGGTTTGCTGTCATAATCTTTCAAAAGCTCAATTGGAGGGAATTTGTAAGGTGCAAGTTTCACTCTTGTTTTCTGTTTTTTCACCTCTTCGCTAACTTTTTCCACCTCTACTGGCTTAGGTTGTGGTGCAACCTTTTGCTCAAAAATAGGTTTACTCTGCTCGATTTCTTTTGTGGCAGTTTGCTCTACCAAGTTAGTTTGAATTTGCTTTTCCTCCACCTTTGCAGAAAGATCCTCCAATACATCCTTATCAAACTGCTTGTTTGATGAATTATGAACTCCGCCTTTGTCACTTCTTTCTTTGCGTTTTCTTTCGATTTCTGCAAACTTGTTTTCAGTCTCGTCTGTATTTTCTGCAATTTCGCTGTTTCTCAAATTATGGCGTCTTTCAAAAATTTCATTATCTTTTCTATCTCGCTCTTCCCTTTGATGTTTCAAAAGATATTCAAAGCCGTCAATTTCATTGTGAGTTGCAGTTTTGTCTTCAACAGGCATATCGTCAAACTTGCCAGAAACAATATCAATTTTCTCCTCTTTGATTTGCTCAACCTCTTTATTAACTACTGGTTCAATTCTCTCATACTTTGTTTCAAACACAGGCTTTTCGGCAGGTTTTTGAACGAATTTTTTCTGAGCACTATTTTGCTCTTCTTTTTGCTCCCCACCAAAGGCAGATTGATTGTTTTTGCGAATAAACTCTTCATAAGCAGAAAGTTTATTTTCTTGCTTTCTCTCTTGCACATCCACTTTGTTTTCAGTCATGTCTTTTTCAGCATTTTGAGCATTATTTATTGCGCCAAAAGTATCTTTCAAATCATTTTTAGTTGAAGAATCATTTTTGTTATCTTTGTTTGCAATTTCATTTTTATTTGCAGAAAACAATTCATTTTCACTTGAGTGCAAGCCGTCAATAACTTGGCGTTTACGATAGTCATTTGTATAGCTTTGATATTCCGAATTGTTGCCAATGTCAAGCACAGGCTTTTCCTGAGCAATCTCCTCTGTTTGCTTTTTACTGCTGTCGCCATACAAAATTTCAAAAGCTGTATCACGCCTGTTCTTTTTGTCTTTTTCAGACAAAACAGTTTCTCTATCGCTTAGGCTTGTTGCTGAATTTATTGTGTAATTGTCAAATAGTCCTAGGTCAATTTTGCTTGTATTTTCCTCTTCTAATGAAACATATTCCTCATTGTTGTTTTGTTTTTTCTTGTCTTTAACATCAACTTCTTCCACAAGAAGATTGTTGCCGACAATCTCCTCCTCAACAATGCCATATTCGCCACCAAAATCAACCATTTTTGCAGATTGCTCTTTGTTTTTGACATTCAAATTTGCAATAATTGTATCATAAAACACAAATATTGCACCAAAAATCATTGCAATTATTCCACAAAGCACCACACCCATAAAGTCTACAAGCAAAAGTGGATACAAAAACAATCCTGCAAGCACGCCACCAGCAGTGTTGTGCAGATTATAACAATCACTCAAATATTTTCCATAGCCATTATCTGCAATTTGTGAGGATGAAACGCAATGTAAAAGTGCAATTACCATTGCAAAAAACATAAGCAATGACAAAAGTCTCAACAATTTTATATTTGGTCTTTTAACCTTGCAAATTGTTAAAATCCCTATTATAATCAATGCCAAAAAATAAGCATAAACAGCATAGCCAAAAGTGCCGACAAAAAAGTCAGTTACAGCTTTGCCTGCCTTGCCGAACGCACCAACTAGTATCAACATAAAAACTATACCAATACCAAGCATTATACTACCTTCTATTATATGGTCATTTCTTCCTTTTTCTTTGTTATTCCTAGCCATAACCCCTCACTAAGAGTTTTTACTTCAAACATTTTTTGTTTGTTGCCATTTTTGAAAATGCAATTTTTTTAATGATTCTTCATTGAAAAATATATCGTTTGACAAATAATTTAAAATGAAAGTGTTTATTTCTTATTAAACTTGCCAAAATAATTTCACCAATATCAATTATAATTGAATTAATACTAATATCAATTATTTTTATTTTTGTTTTGATTTTTTGAGACAGGGTTTCTCTGAGTAACCCTGGCGTTTTACTTTAGATTGTGACCAATATCTTGAGGAGCGTTTATAAACAGTTCTATAATAGGCCCACTTTACACAGAACTTTGTATATACCACTGAACGTTTTCTTAAGATAAATTGCGTGCAATTCTTCAGCTGTCATACCATAACTCAAGCACATACTAACAAAAAAATGCAAAATATCCACAAGTTCCTCTTTCACGGCATCCTCGTTAATAGGCTTTTCGTTTTTCCACCATTTAAAATTGACCTCATCAAGCACTTCTGCAAGCTCACTTATCATTGCAAGAGTTTGCTTTTGAATCCATTCATTTGGCTTGATATTCTCAAGATGTCTGTTTTTAATCAAGTCATCTTGAAAAGCCTTTTGCATCATAAAAATCTCATCCAATTTATCCATATCACACCTGTTTTTATAGTTAATCTTTAATAATTTTTAATGGGTCAAAATTGATTTCCTTGCCCACATAGCTTGTTACAACTTTGTCAAAATCAAAAATGCAATTGATAATTTCCATCACGCTATCTTGAGTTATTTGGTCAATTTCTGCAATTTTTTGGTCAAAATCAAAATATTCATCCAAAAACAATGCATTTCTGCCATATACTCTCATCAAAGCTGCAGAGCTTTCTTGCGACAAAGCATAGTTGCCTTTCAATTGTTTTTTGACTCTTGCAAGCTCATCTTCGCCCAAACCATTGTTTTTCAACTTAATTATTTCCTGCTTTATGCTGCGAAGTGCTTGTTCAGTTGTTTTGGGATTTGTGCCAAGATAAATTGAAAACACTCCATCACCATAATACGCAGAAGGATAAGAATATACATTGTAAGCTAGTCCACTTTTTTCCCTTACCTCTTGGAATAGTCGCGAGCTCATTCCACCACCAAACGCTGAGTTCAAGGCAAGCAAAGACATATAGTTTTGTGCACCAAACTCCAAACTTGGAAAAGCAATGGCAATGTTGGATTGTTCAAGTGGTTTGATTGTAACCACGCTATCGCATTTTGGTGTATGGCTTTGCTTTTGCATTTTATAGCCACCTTTAAACACATTTTTATCAAAATATTTAGACACCAACTCAGTTGCTTTTTGTTCGGAAATATTTCCCACAACAGAAACAACCATATTGCCTGCACTGTATCTGCTGTTAATGTAATCTTTCAAATCAGCTGTTTTAAAATTACGGATATTTTCAGCATTTCCAAGAATTGTATAGCCCAAGTTGCTACCTTTGTAGTAAGCGCTTGCCAAATTTTCCAAACATAAGTCGTCAGGAGTGTCCTCGCTCATTGCGATTTCCTCAAGCACAACACCCTTTTCCTTGTCCATTTCCACTTGGTCAAATGTGGAGTTAAACAAAAAATCGCTCATAATTTCCATACAATTTTCTGCATATTCATCCACACTGATTGTGTAATAACATGTTGATTGCTTTGATGTGTAAGCATTCACTTGTGCCCCAAGCCCATCAATTTCACACACAATATCAAAAGCAGAACGCTTGCTTGTGCCTTTGAACATCATGTGTTCAATAAAATGTGAAATACCATTGTTTTGCTCATTTTCACTCACGCTGCCAACAGCAACCATCACGCCAATTGCCACAGACCTTACGCCTTGCATTTGTTTGTGAATCAACTTAAGTCCACTGTCAAAATAAATAATTTTATTATCCAAAATTAAATCTCCAATATCCCCAACAAATTTCTTATCTTTTGCAAATTACAAATTCTGCAATTTATGGCAAATTGCGACAATATGCTGATAATCTAAGCTATCTTAAACAATTTGCTTTTAATACGCAATTATAATTGCAAAACAGACAAACTACTCAAAAATTCAAGATATTTCAAGCGTTTAACGCTGTTTTACTTGCTACATCTCTTAATCAACTCAAAATATCTCAAGATAATCACAAAAAAAGTCTGCCAGTTTATACGATATAATTATACATTATTTTTATTATAAAGTAAAGTTTTTGGATAAAAAAATATTTTTTTGCAAACGGCAACAAAAAGCAAATTTCAAAAAATGCAAATTATTGTAATACATACATAAAAGTAAAATTTTTATCCGTAATTCACTTTAATTAAAAGTATTCTCTTTTTAGTCTAATTTTATCCTATCACACATATAATTAGTTACGGGATACCCACAAAAAGCATTTTAGGTGTTAGGAGATAATATGAAACATAAAGAACTTTTAACCAACAGCATTATCGCAATTGTATTGGTGAGCCTTGCCGTGCTTACTATGTGTTTTACTCCACTTGCAATAACTGCAAGTGCCACTCCAAAACCAATTTACAAAGGCAATGGACTAAACAGCAGCGTTTCGCTTATGGTAAATGTTTACTGGGGAGAAGAGTTTTTGCCTGATATGCTGGATACCTTTGACAAATATGAAGTTAAAACAACTTTTTTTGTTGGTGGCTCTTGGGTGGCTAAAAATGATGCTATGTTAAAAGAAATTTTGAGTCGTGGACACGAAATTGCAAATCACGGATATTTGCATAAAGACCAAGACAAACTGGATATGGAGGCAAACTTGCGTGAAATTTCAATGTGTCACAACATTGTGGAAAAAACTATCGGTTACAAAATGAATTTGTTTGCACCACCTTCTGGGGCTTTTTCTGCCGACACACTAAAAGCTGCAAACAATTTGGGCTATCAAACAATAATGTGGTCAAAAGATACCATTGACTGGCGAGACAAAAATACAGACCTCATTTTTGAGCGTGCCACCAAAAAAATTGCATACGGCGATTTAGTGCTTATGCATCCAACAAAATGCACAGCCGAGGCGCTGCCAAAGATACTTGAATTTTACAAACAAAAAGGCATTAAAGCCGACAAAGTCAGCAATGTAATAGGGGCATAAAATAATTTTCAACTCTGATTTAAAATGTGATCAAATACAAGAACATACAAACCAAAAATCAATAAAACTCAAACTTTTTATTGCATAAAACATTCAAAAATCGATACTACTTACAAAAAATGCTACTTTATAATGAAATTTTATATGTTATTACACAACAAAAATAATGCACTTTATCCGTGCATTGTTTTTTGATTTTTCCATTTGTTTTTCCCCCATAGTTTATTTTATTGTTACATACATTTGATGTTGTATTTTTTCTGGTAAATCACTTTGACGAACACGCCTTCCAGATTGAGTATAATAATAAGTTTCTTGTTTAAATATATCAAACTCATAACTAATCACATATTTTCCCTTTTCTCTTGGAAAAGGATTTCTAAGACTATCAATAGCATTTGAATAATACACTGATAGTGGATTTGGTTTTTTTGCATTACCATGTTCATAAACATAAAATTCTTCACCATCAATAAAACACTTTGCATTAAATCCTTTTAATTGACCATCATATTCAAAAACATACTCATGCACATAATTTCCTACAACATTCTTCTCCAACTCCACCCAATTGTCATCATACAATAGGATCTCATAAACTGGCTCTACTGGTGTTTTATCACACCCAACAAATGTAAATATAAGTCCTATACTCAAAATTATTACCAATAGTAATATTAAACTCAATTTCTTTTTGTTCATATTTTCCCTTCCCTATCAATTTTAAATTTTTTATTGTAATTGTTGCTACTATTGCTACACTTTTTTATAATAACCTCCTTTATTTTATTATACGGGAAATTACACAAAATGTCAATGCTAAATTGAAAAATTTTACACAAATTGTTTATCATATTTTTATTAATACTATATTAATTTTTAAAATTTAAAACAAAAATAATGCACTGATA
>OFGA01002582.1_pt1 | contig 11039 bp, 11 predicted proteins | sample 1521471 | NCBI WGS metagenome assembly OFGA01 (sample SAMEA3504086, study PRJEB24116) | mouse gut metagenome | biome: mouse gut; feature: mouse-associated habitat; material: faeces | place: Denmark | collected 2011
AAAGTGGTCTTTAGACCACAACAACCCACCGTCTTCAGACGGTGGTAGTTGAGTTAACAGCTTAACTTTCAGAATTTGAGTGAGGAAACAAGTGAGAGAGGATAAATTCTCCACTTGTTTCTTAATTTTAAAGAGAACAGGTATGTACCTTGACAACTGTATACTCATTCATCAAATACATTCCTGTTGCTATCGTGATGAGCGTAAGCCACATTAACAGTACGCCGTGATTCAAGAGTGGATATAAAGCAAAAACTCTAAATATATGAGGAAAGATACAGATCAGCATAATCATTCCAAGTATATAAGGATAGAGATAGATCAGCCATAGCCTTTATGTCTATATAGATAGCGAGAAATACTAAGTTATAATTACCAGTTTGCTACTGGCAGGGCGATAACAGGTAACAGGGACAATGATACTCCTGTCCAGTCACAGGTCGAGCGTTTAGATATGCCTTTGGTCAGATAGCGTCGCAACTAATGAGGACAGCTCCGGGTGATCCTCGGAGGGGATGATTTTCAGTCAGTCTTTTGGCAGGATGATTCCCGTGGAACTGATTCGCAACCAGTCGTTTGATGATTTCCCTATATTTGTTGTGTAAGCAGTGGATATGTAAAAGCCGGGGTGTCGGGGACAAATAGGCTTTTTACTTATGATTTGTATACTTGAATCTTTTTATATCTGTTTTGATGAGGAACTTTCTAATCCGGATAAATAGATTTATGAAACGCATATGGCGCAAGTGTTGATTTATCATATCATTCGGAGAAAGCTAGTAGTGTTGGATTCTGTAGAGGGATTTTAGAATAGTGGTGAGAAGTGATCACAAAAGCAAGCATAAAAGATAACGAGAAAACGACGAATAAAAAATGAGGAGTAGTAGATTTATGACAAGAAAAGTATATCGGGGAGAACTGTATTTTGCGGACTTAAATCCAGTAGTAGGCTCAGAACAAGGCGGACATCGTCCTGTTTTGATTATCCAGAATAACATCGGGAATCTTTACAGCCCTACGGTTATTGTTGCAGCGTTATCGGGACAGATATCCACAAAAGCAGATCTGCCAACACATTATATTGTAAAGAAATGTGCAGGATTGAATGAAGAATCAATGATCCTTCTGGAACAGATCAGGACTATTGATAAGAAAAGACTTCAGAATTATATCGGAGAGTTAAGTGAGAAAGATATGGAACAAGTGGACCGATGCCTGGCAATCAGTCTGGATTTGAAGGCGGCATAAAAGAAATGGAGGATATACTATGCAGAGTAGAGAACAGCCGGTTATAGAGATAGAGGTTAATGGGTGCCCGGTAATCCTACATTTCGCATCGAAAGCGGAGGATCATGTGATGGAAAACATACAGTCTGTCTTATCTAATGCTTATGATGAACGTATACAAAAAGAGTTAAAAGAGCTTATCGGCACAGAAAGTTTTTAAGGCTGATAAGCCTGCGGGCAACACTATAAAATTGAAATTCGCACATTTGTATGGAAATGTGTTTCTTCCTATAATAAAGGTGGTTATGGATAGGCATAATGAAAAAATGTACCTTGACAAACGAATATAGTGCATCCCGTAGAAATATCATACGGGAGGAATAGATACAATGAAGCGAGTTTACACGTTATATAGAGTTTCCACAAAAAAGCAGGTAAATATCAGTGATAACCATGAGAATGATATCCCTATGCAGAGGGGAGCTTGCCAGGATTTTGTAAAGTACCGGAAAGATTGGGAAATAGTAAAAGAGTTTGAAGAGAAGGGTGTTTCCGGATTTAAAGTTTCAGCAAAGGATCGTGATGCCATACTGGATCTGCAGGAGGCAGCATTGAATAAAGAATTTGATGTATTGTTGGTGTTTATGTTTGACCGGATCGGGCGTATTGATGATGAAACACCATTTATTGTTGAGTGGTTCGTAAAGACGGCGGGCGTTGAAGTATGGAGTGTAAAAGAAGGGGAGCAGAGGTTTGAAACTCATGTGGACAAGCTGACCAATTATATCCGATTCTGGCAGGCTTCCGGGGAGAGTGAAAAAACATCCATGCGTATCAAGACAAGGATACAACAGTTAAAACTGGATGGAATCTACACCGGAGGCGCAATGCCTTATGGATATCGGACGGTTCCAAGTGGAATGAAGAACCGGAAGGGGAAAGAGCTTAAGAAGTTTGAAATCGATCTGGAACAGTATGTAGTATACCGGAAGATTGTAGAGAAGACTATCAATAACGGGACAGGCAGTTATGTGATAGCACATTTTTTAAATGACCAGGGATACAAGACAGCGAATGGAAAGAAATTCACCAGCATGGCGGTTATAAGAATCTTATCGGCATCCATTGCGAGAGGGTATACTAATGAAGGAGAGACGTCAGAAGCATTACAGAAATTAAAGATTATCAGCGAGGAAGAGGCGGAACGGATTGACGAGATATTGAGACAGAGGGCAGCAGTCGATGAAGAGAAACGTCAGCTTGCATTAAGGACGAAAGGTGAGGCGATGTTGTCTGGGAATATTTTCTGTGCACATTGCGGAGGACGGATCACGACTACACACCATAAAGATCATTATATCCGAAAGGATGGCAGTGAGTATCTGAAAGACGAGTTGAAGTATCGTTGTTACCATAAAGCCAATAAATTGTGTGAATGTGAGGGACAGACAAATTATGTTGCTGCGAAAGTAGACGAAGCGGTTTGTCAGATTATGCATCAGGTATTTGAGAGTATGGAAGGTGCGCCGGAAGAAGAAAAATATAAGGACATACTGAAAAAACAGCAGGCAGCACATACTGCCGGCAGACGGAAAATAACATTTGAACTGGAAAAGAACAGAAAGCAGTTGGAGGTTTTGCAGACTGAGATCGGAAAGACATTACTTGGTGACAGTCTATATACACCGGAAGATTTGAAAGAAGCAATCAGCGTAGTAAAAACAAGAATTGCAGAAGGTGAAGAACGATTAGAAAAACTGGACTGCGATATGAGTCAGAAGAAAGAAATGGTAGAGGCAGTCCTTCCGGCATACCGCCGATTCAAGAGCTGGGCAGAAGAATTTGACGAGGCAGACTTTGAACAGAAAAAGATGATAGCCTGCCAGTTATTTGACCGCATAGAGTTGGGGAAAGATTACCAATTGATACTTCATATGAATGTGACGTATAAGCAATTCTGCTCTGAGTGGATAAAAGACTATATTAAAAAGACAGCCTGATTGCTATGTCAGGCTGAAGTTGCCTACTTAAAAGGTTACAGCGTGTAGCTTACTGTTGTTGTTTCGAGGAAATAATGCTTGTAGATAAAAATGTGGTGTTTTTTCGGAATCTTGAGAAAGATTCTTGAAAGACATGGATAGATGCTATAATATTGAATTATATATAGGTTGAGTAATGGATGGTGAGCGTTAATAGCAACTCTTCTTGTTTTTCGGTGTGCGACCGTAACGGTGGTAGAGCACACGGCTGTTAACCGTGGGGTTGTTGGTTCGAGCCCAACTCGGGGAGTTTGAAAAAGCCCGTAGATATCATGTCTGCGGGCTTTGGTCATACCAAAAGACAAGAGAAGAAGAAGTTCCGACAGGCAATTTGCTGTTAACCGAAAAAGATAATCCTCAATGGCTCAATGAAAGAGTTACACTTATTGAAACATATCATTAGGCGTTTAGCAGTGGCTTTTTGCGCAAAATGGAAAAATTGTAGTTTAGGATTATGCTTGCTTAGGAATGACAACAAAGAAAATTAAAAGAAGGAAAAAATATCTACGGGATGTACAGAAGCAAAAGTAAAGGTTCGGCTTTTCATGTAATGAAACCTTGTATTGAGTTTATGCAGGGTTTCTTTTTTTGTATTAATCAATTGAAGATAGTCGGAGAATAGATTATAATATATGAATAATCAAATAAGTGAAAGCAATAAAAATTAAGAGGGTGATGAATTGGCTTCGCGAATAGCTGAATACGATGAGAAAAGCGGCTTGCCTTTTGATCGTGGATATTTAGAGTGTGGCTTGCCATGTTTTTTACAGGAATCTATAGAGCAGATGAAAAAGGCATGGAAGAAACTAGACGCAGGGGAAGAGTATCTGCAATGGGATTGTGATTTCTGTAATCTGCAAAGCGATATCAACACAACAGAAGTAAATGGAATGATAAGCAGTGAACAGGCGTGGTATTTGCGGGAAAAATATCTGCGTATAGAAAAACATGAATTTATTGAATGATAGTTAAAAGAAAGGAATATGATGTTCGGATATGATAGACTTTACAGAATTACCCAAAAGAAATAAATCATACGCGGGGGCAAATGGAAGCAAAATATCGATTGTATATAACGGGGAACAGTATATGCTTAAATTTCCGCCGCATCCGGTGAAAAATCAAGATATGAGTTATAGCAACAGTTGCATTTCGGAGTATTTGGGATGTAAGATATTTGAAAAAGCAGGGGTTCCTGTGCAGGAAACGATTCTTGGAACATATAAGACAAAAAAGGGTGTGGAAAAAATTGTTGTTGCATGTAAAGATTTTACTTCTGTTGGGATTGAACTACAGGATTTTGCGTCTTTAAAAAATCAGATTATTGATTCAGAGCGAAATGGATATGGCACAGAGCTTGCGGACATTCTTTCTGTATTTGATGAACAGACGGCAATGGAGCCGGAGAAAATAAGAGAACGATTTTGGGATATGTTTATTGTGGATGCTTTTATTGGTAACTGGGACAGACATAATGGTAATTGGGGTTTTTTGTATCATGTACAATCGGATGAATTAACACTGGCGCCGGTTTTTGATTGTGGGAGTTGCTTGTATCCACAAGCAGATGAAAGAATGATTATGAAGATTCTTGCAGATAAACAGGAAATTAATAATGTTTCAATACATATGCAGGAAGAATATAATTTTATGGTAATCTCTGATATATTGACAAATTCCCAAACCCCTCCAAACTTAAAAAACAGGTTTGGAGGGTAAAAAATAGAACCAATAAACTACGTTGCTCATATAGAAAAAAGCTTTGCCATCATGTAAACAACAATAAAAGCTATCGCTGCACTTCCAAACATATACATTACTGTTTGATATGGACGTTTTCCGATTTCCTGTTGTTCCTCTATCTCATCTAATCTTTTTCCTTCCATAAAGGCAACGATTTCTTTATAGGTTGAAAGATGGTTTTCTTTTTTTACTTTATCTGTTTTAAATGCAAAATAAACTGCAATTGCACACAGTACACCCCAAGGAATCATTCCATACCAGCCCATGAAAGCTATAAACGGAACAAGTGAAATGACCGTAAGAATTAAAAATACAGCATATATACCTGCATATTTATTAAGCTTTTTAATTTCTGTTTCCTTGATTTCTTTTTTCATAATTTCAACATCTCCTTTAATTAGTTGGTCAAGAGATACGTTGAATACAGAACTTAGCAGTAATACGCTATGAATATCTGGATAGTTTTTTCCTGTTTCCCAATTAGAAACAGTCTGTCTGCTTACATAGACCTTTTCAGCCAGTTCTTCTTGAGAAATTCCCATATTACTGCGGTATTTTTTTATTTGTGTGCCAACTTCCAACTTTTTCCTCCTTCCTTCGTTTATCAATTGATCTGTATCCTTGAACCATCAGAATCTTATCATTCAACAAACCCAACTTCTACCAAAAAGATTTGACTTTAGCCAAAATCCTTATGTCAAATCCTTTTGACACAGGGATTTATCTATATTTATTATAATCCTGCTTACCTTTTGTGGGAATACTTTTTTGGAAAAGGACAGGTCCAATGTCTTTGAGTGACAAAATGTGTTAATGCGAGGTACGCCTGTGAGAAACAGGTGTAAAACAGCAGCCTGCAACATGAAATAGAATAATGCTGAATAATTGAAGATGCGGCTTGAGACAAATCTGATAATTTGCTATAGTATAGAAAAAGTAATAGTTGGATAAGCAATTAAAATCAAGGTTTGGAGGAAAGTGACATAATGTGTAAGAAAAATCTTAGTGAAACAGAAGAAAAAACGATAAATCATTTTAGATACTATTTTAATAATAAGAAGAGCTTTGCATTGATCGGTGAATATGTAGTTGTTGAGTTAGCGGATGAAAATTCTGGAGATATAGCAAAGCTTGAACAGGAAGCATTAGAAAATATTTCACAGGTACTTGATTATCCACCGGATTTCTGTACATATGTTATGGATGATATGTTTGGTTTAATAAGCATGAACTTTGGAATATATGGTGTTACTTCAGAGCCGTTATCTGATGAAGAGATAGAGACAGGCAAAATGAACATTGCTGCAGCTCTTGCTGTGAGAAGTTTATGTCTGGAAGCATGTGAAAATGGCAAGATTATCACTATAGTCGAACAAGATAGATAGATTCTGCAAAAAGAGAGGAAACTTTAATGTCAGACAAAATACTAATCGTTGACGATGAAGCTGAGATCGCGGATTTGATCGAGGTTTATTTAGGCAATGAAAATTATACTGTTTTTAAGTTTTATTCTGCAAAAGAAGCTCTTGAATGTATTAATACAACAGATCTTGACCTCGCTATCTTAGATATAATGCTGCCGGAGATAGACGGTTTCACATTGTGCCGGAAGATCCGTGAGGAGCACACATATCCGGTTATCATGCTGACGGCCAAGGATGAGGAGACGGATAAGATCACAGGACTTACTCTCGGTGCGGACGATTATGTCACAAAACCGTTCCGCCCGCTTGAACTGGTAGCGAGAGTCAAGTCCCAGCTCCGCCGGTACAAGAGGTATAATCCTGCGCATTCCAAAGAAGAAGAGAAGGCCGGTGACTGTGATACGCTCAGCCATTCCGGTTTGGTGATGAGATTAAAGACACATGAATGCTACCTGAATGAAAAACCTCTTGTATTAACGCCTACAGAGTTCTCGATCTTACGCATTCTGCTGGAGAATAAAGGCCGCGTGATCAGTGCGGAAGAATTATTTCACAAGATCTGGCAGGATGAGTATTACACCAAATCAAATAATACGATTACCGTTCATATACGTCATCTGCGTGATAAGATGAACGACACTTTAAGTAAGCCCAAGTATATAAAAACAATATGGGGAGTTGGATATAAAATTGAAGGATAACGTAAGAAATGAATATGCGGAATTTCAAGCGAAGATCACGCGCCGATTTTGTATCAATGCCGTTATCTCCGTTGCGACGGTAATGCTGCTATATTTCCTGCTGTGGAGACAGCGGGGCGGAGACGGGGTTGTCTGGTTTCTGGAATATTTTATGAGGATCGAACATGAGCAGGCTTTTCTCATATATCACTATTACTTCAGAAATTTTAAAGAAATATTCTTTGCGGCTGCGATCATTTTTATATTTGCTGTTTTGCTCTGGGGGTTATTCAGGTGGATCACTCAGTATTTCAAAGAAATCAACCAAGGTATTGATGCGCTGCTTGCGGAAGATATCAAGAAGATACATTTATCGGCGGAGATGGTGCCTTTTGAACGCAAGCTGAATGCAGTGAAGCAGGAATTAGAGAAACAGAAGCGTGAAACAGCGCTGGCAGAACAGCGTAAGGATGAATTGGTAATGTATCTTGCCCATGATATCCGCACCCCGCTTACATCGGTGATCGGGTATCTGAATCTTCTGGAGGATGAGCCTGATATGCCTGTTGACAGACGGGCAAAAAATGTTCATATCACATTAGATAAAGCTTACCGGTTAGAAGAGATGATAGATGAGTTCTTCGAAATTACCCGTTATAATTCAAGGCAGATCAGGCTATCGAAAGAGCCGGCGGACCTGTATTATATGCTGGTGCAGTTATCCGATGAGCTTTCGCCGGTTTTTGCGCCTCACGGCAATTCGGTCGTGTTAGACGTTGACGAGGATCTGATGATCTGCGCTGATACTGATAAGATAGTACGAGTATTCAGTAATATTTTGAGAAATGCGGCGGCATACAGTTATGCAGACACAGAGATCGTCATCTCGGCCGAGGAAAAGGACGGACAGACGGTGATATCTTTTCAAAATGAGGGAAATCATATTCCGGAAGCAAAGTTATCCTCTCTCTTTGATAAATTTTATCGTTTAGATAAGGCGCGTATCTCTGATACAGGCGGCACAGGCCTTGGACTGGCGATCGCAAAGGAGATTGTCATTTTGCACGGCGGATCCGTCAGCGCTGCCAGCGAAGGCGACACGGTTACGATTACGGTGAAGATACCTTCTTCTTAGGATTTTCTTAGGAATTTAACAATCTCATATTAAAGTCCTTAATGCCTTTGTTCAGTACAATAGATACTGAACAGAGGCATTATTGGTATATCGGAAAGGAGCTTTATTATGACAGGAAAATATGATTGGAATAAGAGAAGGAAGAAGGTACATCGCGGCCGCAGGAACAGGCGGACGGGGGGCATACAGATAGCAGGCGTTCTTGTTGTGATTCTGATATTTTTTGTTATGCTGATCGGATTTGTCACTAATACAGACGCTCCCGTTGAGGCTTCCGGTTCTAACAGATTGGACAAGGAGTTCCCGTGGTATCTGACTTTGGTAAATTATCAGAATCATATCCCGGAAGATTACGAGCCGAAGCTGGTAGAAGTACAAGGCAAAGAACAGGTAGATGAACGTATCTATGAACCATTGATGGAGATGTTAGAAGCCGCAAGAGAGGGGAACAGAGGGGAATTACCGCTTGTGGTGTCAGGCTATCGGACCGCAGAGAAGCAGCAAAGCCTTTATGATGAAAAGATTGCGGAATATCGGAAAGAAGGATATTCTGAGAGCGAAGCAGAAGAATTAGCAAAGCAATGGGTCGCCGTGCCGGGCTACAGCGAGCATCAGCTTGGTTTTGCGGTGGATATTAACGGAGCATCCTATGATGTGTATCTGTGGCTTCAGGAAAACAGTTATAAATACGGTTTTATTTTCCGCTACCCCGGAGATAAAACACAGATTACAGGGGTAGCGGAAGAAGTATGGCATTACCGTTATGTCGGTGTGGAGGCGGCGGCCAGGATGCATGAACAGGGGTTATGCCTGGAGGAGTATCTGGAAAATATTACGGGGGCTGGCAATTCTCTATAATTGCCTGTACCGCATGCCGCGTATCGATCAGCGGAAAATTGTATATCTAAAGGCGTTGAAGGCCAAGCGAAAATGTGAGCGAAAATGTGGATATAATGTTTCAATTGCACAAGAGAGGTTCTTGTAGTAAACTGAAATATAGATGTTAAGGAAAGAGGAAGTTATGGAAAAAATAACTCTTATAGCGGGAGCCGTTTTAGCCATTCTGGCCGGCTACGCATACAATTCATATTCGAATAAAAATAAGATTCACAAGATGCTCTTGAAAAAGTTTGGCGAAAAACCAAAGCATAAGGAATATAATTTCGATGAGATCAAGATATTATGGAAGGAAACAAGAAGTGAGGGCTGCCTGGGAAATATAGACGATATAACCTGGAATGATCTGAGTATGGATCAGATCTTCGCAAGAATCAATGTGTGCTGCTCGTCTATAGGCGAGCAGTATTTATATCGAAGTCTGAGAACGATTAGTTATGATGATGCGAAGATGGAGTCTTTGGAAGAAAAGATCGTATTTGCAATAGAAAACCAGGATGACAGGGTCGATATACAAAAGAAGCTGCTGCGGATAGGCAAGAGAACGAACAGCTATTATATTCCGTCCTTTTTAAATGCATTAGAGAATTTTAAGCTGGACAAGATATGGGTCTATTATCTGCTGCAGATGTTGTTGTTCCTTGCGATTATACTGAGTGTATTTTTGCAGCATACTTATGCGTATGCATTTCTGGGTATTATATTTTTAGTCAATATTAATATATATGCCTTGATGAAGAATAAGTATGAGATAAATATGGATCTGCTCATAGCAGTTCAGGCTATTCTGCAGATCAGTAAAGAACTTGCGGGAAAAAAGGAAACTGCGGTGTCCATAGCATTCAGAGAAAATGTTAGAATCGCCGGTAAGCTTGCAAGATCAATGGCATTTGTCGGCGGAAGGCACCGAAGAAAGGCTTCGGCAGATTTTATGGAAATGTGTGCAATGTATCTTACGGGCGCTTTTCTATTCGACTTTGTCCTGTATAACAGGATCCTGGCAAAGCTGGATCATAATTTAAACGCAGTGTTTGAACTGTACACTTCTCTTGGAGAACTGGATATGGCGATATCGGCGGCGTCATTTCGAAAAAGCTTACCGGTCTGCTGTATTCCGCAGTTTTGCGGGGAGAGCCGGATAGATTATGAGGAGATGTATAATCCGCTGCTGGAGAATCCGGTCTATAATGATTTCAGCCTCAGTGACAGTTGTATTATTACAGGTTCTAATGCGTCGGGGAAATCTACCTTTATCAAAGCAGTTGCGGTCAACGAGATACTGGCGATGAGCATTCACACCTGCGCAGCGAAGAGGGCCCGGATAGCAAAGGCAGAGGTATATACTTCTATGGCGATCCGGGACGATCTGTTATCAGGCGAGAGTTATTTCGTGAAAGAGATCAAGTCTCTTCAAAGAATTGTGGAAGTGATCGAAAGGGGAAGCTTCGTCATAGCAGTGATCGACGAGATCTTGCGGGGGACGAATAACAGGGAACGGATATCGGCCTCGGCGGCTATATTAAAATATCTGGAAAATAAAAACTGTGCCGTAATTGTGGCGTCTCATGATATTGAGTTGATCAGCCTATTGCACAGCGATAGGTATGTGAACTATTATTTCTGTGAAAAGGCGGAAAAAGAGGAGATAATATTTGATTATAAGATTCATCAGGGAATCTGTGAGCAGAAGAATGCGATAAAGCTCCTGGATTATTTTGGGTTTCCGGAAAGTATCGTGGAGAATGCATACAGATATTCGATAAGCCCGTAAACATTACGCTTACGGGCTTATGCAGGCATCAGAAGCAGAAGAACGGCATCTCACAGTCTTATTGCCGTCCTAGTACACCGAATAATAAGTAACCAGCCATATAACTTGCCTGATTTTCCATCT
>OFGA01002586.1_pt1 | contig 11019 bp, 16 predicted proteins | sample 1521471 | NCBI WGS metagenome assembly OFGA01 (sample SAMEA3504086, study PRJEB24116) | mouse gut metagenome | biome: mouse gut; feature: mouse-associated habitat; material: faeces | place: Denmark | collected 2011
CGGCGGCGGCCATGATTATCGAAACCATGACCGGCAAGAAGTACACCCCAGAGGACGCCTGCAACTGGAGCATGGCCCACGGTTACAAGGCCCTGGGCAACGGCACCTATTACGGTTATTTCAAGCCCCAGTTTGCGGAGTTTGGCATTGACTGTGATATGCTGAACTGGACCAAGACCTATGGCAAGCCTGACCACGCCAATCACAAAAAGGTCTTTGAAATGCTCAAACAGGGCTATTATTTTATTGCCCTTATGGGTCCGGGCCTGTGGACTACCGGGGGCCACTTCGTGGTCCTTTGGTGGGAGGACGGCAAGGTCCGCATCAATGACCCCGCCAGCACGAAAGATGCCCGCCTCAACGGGGACCTCAAGACCTTTAAGAGCCAGGTGTCTTATTATTGGTGGATTGATGCCCGGAAGTTTAACGGGTACGGCTCCGCTGTCAAGCCCCCGGTGGCCTCTACCGGCACTCCTGGAACCGTCAAGCCCCCGGCCAACGGCCCCAAGGTGGGTGACATCGTGGAGTTTACCGGCTCCGCTCATTATTACAGCGCCAACGCCACCAAGAGCTCCCCCTGCAAGCCCGGCAAGGCCAAGGTCACTCAGGCCTTTAATGGCAAGCACCCCTATCATCTCATCGCCGTCAAGGGCGGTGGCTCCACCGTCTACGGCTGGGTGGACGCCGCTGACATCGCCGTGGAGGCCTCCGCCGCCATCGCCAAGGGCTCCACTGTCAAGGTCAAGGCCGGAGCCAAGACCTACACCGGCGGGGGCCTGGCCTCTTTCGTCTACGCCAACACCTACACGGTGCTGGAGCTGTCCGGGGACCGGGCCGTCATCGGCCAGGGCAAGGCGGTCACCGCCGCCGTCAACATCAAGGACCTCACCCTTGTGGGGTAAAATAACCGGGAGGTAAAAAGTTATGGAAAGCATTTTCGACTGGTCCGTCATTCTCAGCATCGTGGGCGTCCTGGTGGTGCTCACTAACATCATCGTCCAGGTCCTCAAAAAGCTCACCTGGGACCGGCTCCCCACCAACGTCCTGGCCGTCATCGTGGCCATGGGCCTGACCCTGGCGGCGTTCTTCGCCTGGTCCCAGGTCAAGGGCCTGGCCGTGGTATGGTACATGGTGGTGGCCGCCGTTGTGGTGGGCTTTATGGTAGCCTATGCGGCAATGTTCGGCTTTGACAAGCTGCGGGAGGTCATCATGCAGCTTGAAAAGAAAAAGGCGTAAAGCCCCCGGCGGGAAATGCCTCTATTTGGCCCGTAAAGGCCCCCACAAGGGCCGTCAAGGCCGGGAGGGGTAAAGATACCCCCGGCACCGTGACCGGGTGTGTTTTTTCCAATGGAAAAAAGCCGGAGGGGCCTGCTGGCCTCTCCGGCTTTTTATGTTTTTACTGCTGGATGTATTCCGTGCCGCCTATGTTCAAAGATACCGGCTCCCCGGTGCTCCTATCAATCAAGACCTGGAATTTTTCCGTACTTTCCACGCCCATGGCGTTTTGGGCTGTTACGCTGGATTGTATCACATCATAGCCGTCCTCATTGACCCCAAAGGCCCACTTGGATGCGCTGCCAAACTGGGCACTGTCCGGGTGGCTCAGGCACTCCTTGACCAAGAGCTGGACGCTGACCCGGTACTCATCACACTGGGCAGAGGACACATAAAAGCTGGGCACCTGGGCCACCACGGCCCCGTCCACATAGATGTCCTGGTCATCAAAGTAAATGGCCTCAACGGCCTTTGTACCGTTGTCCAGCCACACCACGATGGTCCCGTCCATGCCCCGGTAGTGGTCCGTTTCCACGTCCCTGACATGGTAGGAGGTTTGGCTTTCCCCCTCTTTGAACTGGGTGACCTCTTTGACCTCCAGAACGCCGCAAGCGTCAAACACCTCAAGCAAATCCCGCTCCTGCTGTTCTGTCAGCCCTATTGTTTCCGCCAGCAGGCTTTTGGGCTTTTGCCCTGCCGTGCCGCTGACCCCTGCCGCTATCCCGCCGATGATAGCAATGAGGACAACGGCAAAGATGGCCAGCGGGATGAGGCACCCCCGGCGCTTTTTGAGCTCATTATTTGGCATCCCTCTCTACCTCCTCAAAAATTCTGTTTTCGGTCTTTCTTGACCTTTACAAACCCCATTATATCTGGCCTCTGCCGTGCTGTCAAGCAACAGAGCCTATTTGATAATGACTTGACGGCCATGCAAAGTATAATTACTTTGAAAGGAGGCGCTGCGGATGATTGCGGAGAAAATAAAGGCGTTAAGAGAGGCACGGGGCTGGACACAAGCGGAGCTTGCCCGCCGTATGGGTATCACCCGCAACGGCGTGAACTCCTGGGAGCAAGGACTTTCCATCCCGTCCCCGGCCAGCATCGTGGAGCTGGCAAAGACCTTTTCCGTGTCTACAGACTATCTTCTGGGCCTGGAGCCGTTGGCCAGCATTAACGTGTCCGGCCTGGATGAGCGGGACGTTGCAACACTTGCCATGCTTGCGGACCGGCTGAGGGCCACAAAGGATTAAAAAATTGCCCGGCAAAATTTCTTTTTGCACGGGCTTTTTTCTATCTTGACATTATATACCTTTTGGTATATAATTCGTTTATAAACATCAAAGGAGGCCGCACCTGTGGACAGCAGACTAAAAACAGCCCGCCTTGCACATGACCTGTCACAGTCACAATTAGCCAAGGCCGCTGGCATCAACCTCCAAATGCTCCAGCACTATGAGCAAGGCGTGAGGGACCTGAGTGGTGCCAAGCTGGCCACGCTGCTCAAGCTGTGCAGGGCGCTCCAGTGTTCTTTAGAGGACATCCTGCCAGACGGAGAAACAACGGAGCTATTGAGGCTATACACAGCAGAGCAAGCGGGGTGAACAGCCCCGCTTTTCTTATTTTCTGGAGGTGCTATAAATGAACCACAAAGGAGCCACCCATTTCACACTCAATGACCGGCAGACCCTGGAGCGGATGCTGAGAAAAGGCTTTTCAAAGCCCGCTATTGCGGAGGCCCTGGGCAAGTGTGAACGGTCTATCTACTATGAAATAGGCCGGGGCCTGTGCGTCCAGCGCACCACGGACCTCATTGACGTTGAGGTCTATTGTGCGGACGTGGCACACCGCAAATACAAGGCTTTCCTCAAGGAAAAGGGCAAGGAGCTCAAAATCGGCCATGACCACGCCCTGGTCCAACGGCTGGAGGAGCTCATCATGGTCCAAGGCTTTGCCCCTGGTGCCGCCCTTGCGGAAATCCGAAACAACGGAGAGCATTTTGACACGGAAATCTGTGAGAATACGGTCTATAATTACATCTACCGTGGGGACGTGTTCCTCTTTCTGACCCCGGAGCACCTGCATGACAAAGGCCGCCGCCACTACGCCGCCAAGAGCAAAAAGGAGGCGGCCAGGGCTCCCCGTGGCCAGAGCATCGAAAAGCGCCCGGAGGAGGTCAAGAGCCGGGGCAGCTTTGGCCACTGGGAGATGGACAGCGTCATGGGGTGCAAGGGCTCCAAGCAAGCCCTCCTGGTGCTTACAGAGCGGCGAACCCGCATGGGGATTGTCTTGCTGGTGGAGGACCACACGGCGGCCAGCGTGGTCAAGGCCATCAACGGCCTGGAGCGGCGCTTTGGCAAGCTGTTCTATAAACTTTTCAAGAGCATCACCGTTGACAATGGCTGTGAGTTTCAAGACTTCGAGGGTATAGAGATGTCCCACCGGCGCAAGGGCAAGCGGACCGTTGTGTTTTTCTGCCACCCATACAGCGCTTTTGAAAGAGGCTCCAATGAGAATATGAACCGGCTGATTAGACGGTTTTTTCCCAAGGGCACCAACTTTGACAATGTTACACGGGAGGAGGTGATGGCGGCGGAGCGGTGGGTCAATAACTACCCCCGCAAGATACTGGGCTGGAAGTCCGCCACCATGCTCTTTGACCAGGAGCTCCAGGCGGCGTAACGCCCCGGTCCTATATAAGCGTACCAGCCGAATGGGATTGACCCATCCGGCTGGCTTGTCATGTCATTTTGTTGTGAAAACGCATAAAATATGCCCGCCTCACTTATGCAAGGTGCTATTCTTTCTTGTCTTTTGCAAATTTCTCTTGACTTTTAGGGTCACCGAAGAAGTGGCTAAAGCTGCCCGCAGCTGCGTTCTTACACGGTGTCATACTGTGCGGTAAACTTCTCTGTGAACCTCCGACAGGCGCACCTCCACCTTCGGGAAGGCCTCGGACAGCCACTGAACCATAGGACCGCACACCACATTTTCCGTGGGGAAGTGGCCGGCGTCCAGCAGGTTGAGTCCCAGGGCCTTGGCGTCCAGGAACTGGTTGTATTTCAGGTCGGCGGTGACAAAGGTGTCGCAGCCCTGGGCGACGACGTCTTCCAGCATGGAGCCGCAGGCACCGCCACCCACCGCCACCCGCTGGACGGGCTTTCCCCCGCCCACAAAGCGGACATTGGCGGCATTCAGCCTCTCCTTGACAAAGGCGGCGTACTCCCTGGCGGACAGTCCCGGCTGGTGGACAGTCCCTATCCGGCCGATGCCGTAGGGACGGCCCTGGGCGTCCACACCCTCCTGGCACAGCTGGCTGACGTCCGTCAGCTCCAGCGCCTCGGCCAGGCAGTCGTTGACCCCGCCCAGGGCGGCGTCCAGGTTGGTGTGGGCGCAGATGGCGGCGATTTTTTGCTCCGCCAGCGCCAGCAGAACCTGTCCGGTGAGAGTCTCATCCGTGACCGACTTCACCGGGTTAAAGATAACCGGGTGGTGGGCCACAATCAGCTCCGCACCCAGCTGGGCCGCCTCCTCCGCCACCTCTCCGGTGATATCCAGGGCCACCAGAATCTTCCTGACCGCCCGGTCCCTCCGGCCCACCAGAAAGCCGGCGTTGTCAAACCCCTCCTGAATATCGAAGGGGGCGACGGAGTTGATAAACTCATAAATTTCCTTTACTGTTGCCACAGTTCCCACTCCTCTTTCATGTCAATGAGGCCGTTGAGGACCTCTTCCAGCTCATGCTTTCGGACGGACACGCCCTCGCCTCTGGCCTGGGCCATCCCCTCCAGCGCCCGGCGGACCCGGGCGGCCCACATATCCAGCCAGCCCCCCCGCAGGGGATCATGGTTATTTTTTCCCGCCCACAGCTCCGCCGGGGCCAGGGGGGCAGGGCGGTCCGGGACCGCTGCCGGGCCGCCCTGGAGCGCTACGGCCTAGGGCTCGAGGTGGAGGAGCTTTACCCCTTTCAGCTGTCCGGGGGGATGGCCCGGCGGGTGCTCATTGCCTGCGCCGTGGCCGACCGCCCCCGACTCATTGTGGCCGACGAGCCTACCCCCGGCCTGGATGTCCGAGCCGCCGGGCGGGTGCTGGGCCACTTCCGTGAGCTGGCGGAGGAGGGGGCCGGGGTGCTGTTCATCACTCACGACCTGGGCCTGGCCCGGACCGTGGCCCATAAGGTTGTGGTCTTTCGGGAGGGGCAGACGGTGGACGAAGTCCCTGCCCGCTGCTTCCAGACCGGCGAGGGGCTGACCCACCCTTACAGCCAGGCCCTGTGGCGGGCCATGCCGGAGAACGATTTTGAGGTATAAAAGGCTCCCTCTCTGAGGGAGCTGTCAGCCCGCAGGGCTGACTGAGGGAGTTTTTGTCACTCCCTCCGTCACGGCTTTGCCGTGCCACCTCCCTCTAAGAGGGAGGCTGTGAAAGGGGCTGTATCCATGACACTGGGAGCCAAAAACCTCACCTTCCGCTACCCCCGCCGGGGGAGCGCCCCCCCGCTGGAGGGGGTAAACCTCACCCTGCGCTCCGGGGAGCGGCTGGGGCTGTCCGCCCCCAGCGGGCGGGGGAAGACGACGCTCTGCAAGGTGCTGGCGGGCTGGGAGCGCCCGGAGAAGGGGGAGGTTCTGCTGGACGGGGCCCCCCTGTCCCGCTTCCGGGGGTTCTGCCCGGTGCAGCTGCTGTGGCAGCACCCGGAGGAGGTGGTGGACCCGCTGCGCCCCCTGAGGAGGACGCTGGAGGAGGCGGGCCCTGTGGACCCCGCCCTTCTGGCGGGGCTGGGCGTCCGGGACAGCTGGCTGGAGCGCTATCCCTCGGAGCTGTCCGGAGGGGAGCTCCAACGGATCTGCGTCGCCCGGGCGCTGCGGCCGGAGCTGCGCTTCCTGCTGTGCGACGAGCTGTCCGCCATGCTGGACCTTGCCACCCAGGCGGAGATCTGGAAATTTCTGCTGGACCAGGCGGAGCGCCGGTCCCTGGGGCTGCTGATTGTCAGCCACGACGCCAAGCTGCTTGGGCGGCTGTGTACCGGAATGGCGTCCGCTTTTTCTTGACATTTTTCCCTTTTCCCACTAAACTAAAGAAAAAGGAGGGGGATTTATGGAGCTTCAACAGACTCAGACCCAAAAACTGAGCCAGCGGCAGCTTTTAAGCGTGGAGCTGCTCAAGCTCGGCTCCATGGAGCTGGAGTCCTATGTGCGGGAGCTGGCCCAGGAAAAGGGGCTGGCGGGGGTGGGCAGCTGGGAGCTTTCTCAGGACCGGGAGGCCCGGCTGCTTTCCACCCTTGCCCAAACCTTTTGCAGCAGCTAAAAGTCCCAGGGGGTACTCCCCTGGGACTTTTCGTTTAATCCTCCAGCAGCTCCTTGCGGAAATACTGCATCAGCTTCTTTTCCCGGCGGGAGACCTGCACCTGGGTCATCCCCAGCTCGCGGGCGGTCTCGGTCTGGGTGCGGTTGCCGTAGTACCGCAGGATGATAAGCCGGCGGTCCTGCTCCTCCATCCGGGCCATGGCCTGCTTTAGGGCCAGGATATCCGAAAGGCGCTCCTCCGGGGAATCCACCGGGAGGTCGATTTGGCCGCCCCCCTCCTCCTCGCTGCCGGTGAGGGAGACCGGCGGGGTGGTGGCCGCCAGGGCCTCCGCAATCTCCCCAGGGGTGCGCTCCATCGCCTCGGCCACCTCGCTAAGGGCGGGGTCCCGCCCCAGAACAACCCCCAGCTGTTCCTTCACACGGGCCGCCTTGATTCCCAGCTCCTTGACGCTGCGGCTCACCTTCACCGCCCCGCCGTCCCGGAAGAGGCGGCGAATCTCCCCCAGGATCACCGGCACCGCGTAGGTGGAAAACATCACCCCGCGGGCCTCGTCGAAGGCGGCGGTGGCCTTCACCAGCCCCATACATCCCGCCTGGAAAAGGTCGTCGTATTCGATTCCCCGCCCCCGGAAGCGGTGGGCGCAGGAGTGCACCAGCCCCAGGTTTTTTTCCACCATGGTGCTTCTGTCCTCTGCGATCAATCCCCCGCCTCCTTTGTTCCCTTATCTCCCTATCCGTTTCTGGATTTAAGCCTCCGCTCCAGGGTGACGGTGGTCCCCTCCCCCAGGCGGGAGCGCACCCGCACCCGGTCCATCAGCTCCTCCATCACAGCGAAGCCCAGCCCGGCCCGCTCCCCGGTGGTGCAGGTGGTGTACAGGGGCTCCCTGGCCTTTTCCACGTCGGCAATGCCGCAGCCCCTATCCCGGATGGTGATAACCATCTTCCCGCCTGGATAGAGGGCGGCGGTTATGTATACCGTCCCCAGGGTGTTCCGGTAGCCGTGGACGATGGCGTTGGTCACCGCCTCGGAAACAGCTGTTTTAATGTCGCAAAGCTCCTCCACCGTGGGGTCCGCCAGGGCCGCAAAGGCCGCCGCCAGGGAACGGGAAAGACTTTCGTTCACCGAGCGGCTGGGAAAGCTCACCCGCATCAGATTTTCCGGCTTTTCCCGCTTCATCAGGCTCCTCCTCTCTTTTCCTGGATGTCCAGACTGCCAATTCCCGCCACCTGCATCACCTTGCGGATGTGGGGCGGCAGGTTGCGGAGGGTCAGTTTTCCCCCCATGTCCTGCATCAGGCGGTACCGCCCCAGCACCACCCCAATGCCGGAGGAATCCATAAATTCCACACCGCCAAAGTCCAGCACCAGCATCCGGGGGCAGGTGCGGCGCACGCTGTCATCAATGGTTTCCCGGAGCCTGCCGGCCCCGTGGTGGTCGATCTCCCCGGTGAGCATGGCGGTGACGGTGGTCTTCCCGTGGGTGCCGCAGATGCCCACCGATTCCTCATAGTGGCTGGAAAGGGCCCCCAGCATCCTGGCCCGCTCCCACAGGGGGAGGCCCAGCTCCCTGGCGGCTGCAAGCTCCGGGTTGTCCTCCATAATGGCGGCGGAATAGAGGACCAGCTGGGCCCCCTGGAGATTTTCCGGGGAATGGCCCAGGGTGACGGTTACCCCCAGCTGCCGTTCCATGGCCAGGATATCGCTTTCGTTGTTGTCGCTGCCAGAGATAACATACCCCTGGCTTAGAAGGATTTGGATAATGGGGAACATCCCGGAGCCGCCCACCCCGATGCAGTGGATGCGTTTTACCTCCGGCGGGATTTGGATGCTGTTTTTCATAAAATATATCCTCCCTTCGGAATAACTGGGTTTATTATACCATAGAGCACAGCGAAAGCGAAATGGTATAATTGGCGGTTTCGCCGGTTGTCCCCAAAGGGGACGAGGCGAACGCCCTTTGAATAAACGTATAATGGCCTAATGGCCATTATACCCCATAAAGGGGGGCTTTGACAATTCATCCCAAAAATAAAGGTGCTGGCGGCATTTTGAGAGCAAGAGAAGCTGCGCGATTTGGCCACTCCCCGCGGTTCACCCCCATTGACAACCGCTTTTTTTTGCGCTAAACTATCACCGGAAAACACAAGGGAAAGGGAGCAGATGCAGTTATGATTTTGGCTGTAGATATCGGGAATACCAACATCGTAGTGGGTGGCTACCAGGGGGAGGAGCTTTGCTTTTCGGTCCGCCTGAGCACCGACGCCACCCGCACCTCCTACGAATACGCCGCCATATTGGACAGCGCCCTGGGCCTCTACCAGGTGGACCTTCCGGCGGTGAAGGGGGCCATCGTCTCCTCGGTGGTGCCGCCGCTTTCCACAGCCCTTTGCCAGGCGGTAAAGCTCCTTTGCCCCGGGGTGGAGCCTATGCTGGTGGGGGCGGGGATGAAAACCGGCCTCAACATCCGCATCGATAACCCCAAGGAGCTGGGGGCGGATCTGCTGGCCGCCGCGGTGGGGGCCATGGTGAAGTACCCCCTTCCCGCCATTGTGGTGGACCTGGGCACCGCCACAAAAATCCTGGTGGTGGACGAGAACAAGTGCTTTTTGGGCGGTTCCATTATGGCGGGGGTGATGATCTCCCTCCGGGCCCTTTCCAGCGATACCGCCCAGCTGCCTCATATCAGCCTGGACAGCCCGGTGCGGCAGGTGATTGGCACCAACACTGTGGACTGCATGAAGTCCGGCACCATCCTGGGGGCTGCCAGCATGGTGGACGGGATGATACAGCGGTATCGGGAGGCTATGGGGAAGGAGGCCACGGTGGTGGCCTGCGGCGGCTTGGCGGCGCCGGTTATCCCCCACTGCCGCACCCCCATCATCCTGGACGACCACCTGCTGCTGGACGGTCTGCTGGCGCTGTACCATAGGAACGAGAAGTAACCATTGGGGAAAAGGGGACCGGCCCAATGAAGAAGTATACCCTGTTCACCGATTTTTCCTCCCTCAGCGGGCGGGAGGGCAGCAACTGGCTTGGAGACCTATACCACATGGCGGAGGGGGCCTTTCAAGACAGCGATGACCGGCACCGTCTGCTGGGGAACCTGCTGGTGTTGGAACGATACTGCCACACCCTTCGCCAGGGCCTGGCGGAGAGGGGGGAGGAGCCTTCCCCAATCCTTTTCCAAGGAATAGAGCTGCTTTGGGACTGCCTGGAAAGCCGCGTAAGCCCTCTGACCTTCCAGGACTTTGCCAACAGCCTGGAGGGCTGTGTCTTTGCCCATAATGTGGGTACTAGCGAGGATGCTCCCCAGGACTTTTATCAAAGCTATTTTGCCGAAGGGTCCCTGACCGGCTATGAGTGGCTCGCTATTGAGTGGATTTCCGGACTGCTGATACAGCTGGTGTACCTGGCGGGGGGAGAGATAGAAAACCCGGATTTTGGGGAGATTGACCGCTTGGATTTTTATGGCGTCTGCGATATGCTGAATATTTTGGAGGACGCTTGCACCGCCCTTGCCGGGGGTTCGGATCGGGCTGCTACGCTGGAAGATTTGGAGCAGGTACATCTGACCCCGCTGTTCCGGCAGATTGTAGCAAATATTCAGCGGGATCTGCACACTGCCCGCTCCGCCGTCCCGGACCAGTGTGCTGCCCTGCGGGAGGAATACCGGCAGTACACCATTCTTCCAAAGGCATACGCCGCAAGGCTATTGGAATACTGATGCAATCAAACTAGGGTGAAAGCGCCTTTTGGCGTTTCCATAAATAATATGCGCTGCATCCCCTTTGGGAGCAGCAGCAAGGAGGTTTATCCCTATGTCCAGAACCACAGCAAAAACCCGCAACCTTGTCCAGCTTTCCCTGCTCATCGCCCTGGAGGCCGTGATGGCCTTCACCCCCCTGGGGTTCATCATGATCCCCCCCATCTCCATCACCATCCTGCACATTCCCGTCATCATCGGGGCCATCCTTATGGGGCCCACCTACGGCGGGATACTGGGAGGGGCCTTTGGGGTGCTGGCGATGATCAAAGCCACCTTTTTTGCCGCCAGCCCCGCCGATATCCTCTTTTCCCCCTTCCACAGCGGCGCGCCGGTGCAGTCCCTGGTGATGTGCGTTGTTCCCCGCATCCTGCTGGGGGTGTTCGCCGCCCTGCTGTACCGGGCCCTTAAAAAGGGGATAGGGGACATCCCCGCCTTGGCGGCAAGCAGCATCCTGGCCACCCTGCTCCACAGCCTGATGGTGCTGGGCTCCATGTGGCTTTTCTTTAACGCCATGCCCCTCCGGGATGTGTTTGTCACCATTGCCAGCCTCAACTGCATCACAGAGACCATCGCCGCCGGGATCGTAGCCACCGCCATCTGCAAGCCCCTGCTGAAATACCTGCGCCGGGGCTGATCAAAAACCATCATAGAAACATAAAAAACACCCTGCCTCCCGAAACT
>OFGA01002594.1_pt1 | contig 11006 bp, 15 predicted proteins | sample 1521471 | NCBI WGS metagenome assembly OFGA01 (sample SAMEA3504086, study PRJEB24116) | mouse gut metagenome | biome: mouse gut; feature: mouse-associated habitat; material: faeces | place: Denmark | collected 2011
TCGATCATCCAGGCGAGGATAGCGGGACCGGCGTTCTCGTAGAGGTACTCGGCGTAGTTCTTGATGTCGCCGCTCCCGGTGATCCGGGCGTTGAACGGCACCACGATGAGCCGCCGCCAGGTACCGGCATCGATGGCGCCCACCTTGGGCAGATGGTTGGTGTACAGCACCAGGGTATGGCTGGGGACAAAGCTGAAAGGGTCCTTGTACTTCTTCTCGGCGTAGACCTCATCGGTGGAACACATCTGTTTTACCGTAGCGGTGTTCAGCCGGGTGCCTTCCTCCAGCTCGGCGGCGATGACCAGCCGCTTGCCCTTCAGCTCCGCCATCTCCGGCTTGATGTTGCGGCGGTTGCCCACAGTCAGAGCGTCTGAGGATACGTTGCCGCTGTAGGTCCCCAGCACACGGGCCAGGGTGTTCCAGAAGGTGGATTTGCCATTGGCCCCGCAGCCGTAGGCGATGATCATCTGCTCGATGAACACCTTCCCGATACAGGCGGTCCCGGCCACGAGCTGCACATAATCCATCAGCTCCCGGTCGCCGCAGAACAGAAGGTCAAGCTGTTTCTCCCACAGGTCAGCCCCCTTGTCGCCGGGGGACACCGAAGTTACCTTGGTCATGAAGTCACCGGGGCGATGCTCCCGACCACCAGCCATCCCCAGGCGCAGGTCATAGGTGGCCTCCGGGGTGCAAAGGAGATAGCAGTCCGCATCCAGCTCCTGTGGCGTGATAGCCAGCATGGGGCGGGCCTCCTTCAGTGTGTTGGTGATGTTCCGGGAGCCGCGCCGGTCCAGAGCAAAGGCTTTGTATTCCGCCGCCTTCTTGTATTTGACGTAGGCGGCGGTCTGCTCCCTGGTGAGCATGGACTCCGCCTTCTTCTTGCTCATGGCGGCGAGGATTTCCGCCGCGCCGTTTTTAGTCAGCACAGCCCAGGCATCCTCGGCGGCAGTGGTTGCCTCCTCCAGTTGATTGGCAGTGAGCCGCTGGGCCACGGCCTGCGCCCCATGCTTGGATTCCTCCCAATAGGCGCCGTTGTAGCAGATGTAGTCGGTGGCGGGAGAGTACCGCAGTTCCCCGCCAGACACACGGGTGAGGACTTCGGCCTGCCCCACATCGGTGTAGTCCTCCGGACAGCAGCGGAAGTCCACGTTGTACTCCTCCGGGGGAATGTAGCCCTCCTGCTGCTGGACGCGGCGGTTGAACCGAAGGGCGCTACGCCAGATGGAGGTCAGCTCCGTGTCCTCCAGCGGCGGGTCGCACTTGGCGGCTTCCGCGAGGAACGCATCGTGGGCCTCCTGGGTATCGCCCAGCCGCTTGAGGACCCGACCGGCGAAGTGGGAGAGATGGGAGTTGCGGCGGCCCTCCGTGATGGTAGCCCCCAGCGGCATCTCCAAATCCTCGAAGGAGCGGTCACCCAGGAAGTCGGCAATGGTCAGGTCGCCATCGAAAAACTCGACCTCCGGGGGGTTGGTGCCGAAAAAGAACCGGGCGGCATCCAGGGCATTGGAGTCAAAGAAAGGACATTCGGCCTGGAGCCGCTTCTTCATGTCGCTGTAAGCTGCGGGGTCGGTCTGCTCCGGGATGGGGAAGAACACATGGAACTTGGGCCGCGCCGCTTTGCCGTTCTTCACCTTGCCGTTGCTCCGGCTGTAGTGAACGGCGAAGGCGACATCCAGAAGGGAGTCGGCCAGCACTTGGGGTGTGATCCAGGCGGCGGGGTCCTCGGAATGGTCGTTGTCACAGTCCAGCATCAGGCAGTTGGTTTTGATGAAGTTGGCGTTGTTGCGATAGCCGCTTTTGTACTCCACCGCCACATAGTCGAAGCTGACGGCGGCGGCGAGGGAGACGGCATCTGTCACCTCCACAGCATGGGGGTACATACAGTTGGACGCTCGGCCCAGGCTGTCCGAATGGTAGAGAGTGAAGGGCTGGCTCATGGGGATACCTCCTTACAGTCAGCGGTGAACCAGCGGATGGGCTGACCCTTCCGCTTGGCTTTTTCAATCTCAATGCTCATGCCCTGGGAGATTCGCTCCCCGAACACCCACAGTTCGGAGCATTTGGAGAGCAGCACGATATCCATGAACAGGGCGAGGTTCCGTTCGGCTCCGCTGCCATCATCCATGAACTGCGGGAAGTAGAGATGTGGGGCCAGGGGGATACAGCCGCTGTCCACCGCGAACCGGCAGTAGCGGCGGGCGTTCTCCGCATTACGCTCCATATCGCCGGACAGCGGGGAACACACATAGACCAGTGGTCGATAGGCGCGGGTCTGTTTCGCCTCCCACTCAATTTTGGAGAGGGCTTCATATGCGGTGGGGTCGAAGTAGCCCTCGGAATTGCGTTTATTTACACTCATGATCAAACCTCAGTCTTTCTTGTAAAAGTCGCAGATGTAGCCGTCCGCCCGCAGGAGCAGGCGGTCCGCCCACTTGGGCTGGATGGCCATCGTTTCACAGATATCCTCCAGCGAGGTATTCAGCGGGGCCTCAATGACCACCTCGTCATGGACGTGCATCACGATTTTGTATCCCTTGGCGTCCAGTCGGAGCATGGCCTCAGTAAGAATGTCGCGGGCGGTGGCTTGGACGATGTTCTCCACGAACTTGGGGCCGTAGCTTTCCAGACGGAGCCACTTCTTTTGACCTCCCACACCCTCGTATGTGACGGACTCGCCGCCGAAGCGGTTTTCGCCGATCTTGGGTTTCACATAGACCAGCTTTCTGCCGGAAGGGAGGGTAATGAACATCATGCCGCTCTGGTAGGCGAAAGTGATGTCGTGGGTGAAGGTGGTGGTGTGCTGGCTCACGCAGGTTTTCGCCGCATCGTCCACAGCCCACCAGAAGTCGGTGATGTTGGGATTGGAGCTGCGCCAAGCGTCCACCAGCGGTTTCAGTTCCTCCTCCGGCACACCCATGTTCAATGCTCCCATCGCCTTCAACGCGCCAACCGACCCGCCATAGCCCAGGGCCAGCTCCGCGATCTTGCCTTTCTGTCGCAGATGGGCGTTCCGGCCATGTTTCTCCACAGGTACATGGAACATCTGGGAAGCGGAGGCGCAGTAGATGTCGCCGCCTTTGGCAAACACATCCTGCCGCCACTGCTCCCCAGCAATCCAAGCGATGACGCGGGCCTCGATTGCGGAGAAGTCAGCCACGAAGAACCTGCTCCCCGGTTTGGGGATAAAGGCGGTGCGGATCAGTACCGATAGAACAATGGGTACGCTGTCATAGAGCATCTCCACAGCGGCAAACTGGCCAGATCGGATCAGCGTCCGCACCAGATCTAAATCGGGGAGGTGGTTCTGAGGGAGGTTCTGCACTTGGATGAGTCGTCCGGCAAATCTGCCGGTGCGGTTGGCCCCATAAAACTGGATGAGCCCCCTAGCGCGGCTGTCCATTCCCACCACCGTCTGCATGGCGGTGTATTTCTTGACGCTACTCTTGGCAAGCTCCTGCCGGAGCGAGAGTGCCAGCTCTACCTCGCCGCTGGCGGTTTCCAGCAGTTCCAGCACAGCGGCTTTGGAGAGGGAATCCACAGAGAGGCCCTTCTCCGCCAGCCATGCCTTGAGCTGGGCCGGAGAGTTGGGGTTTCCAGCCCGGTCACCGAGCGAGCCATTTCCAAGTGTGTCCGTTTGAATTGTTCATCGCAGCGGATGGCCTGGGCGACAAAAACACGGTCGAGCATAATGCCCCGGTCATTGATGCGCTGATCAAGCTGGTAGTTGCCCCACTCGCTCTCGCTGACCGGGAATTTGGACAACTTCTGCTGGATAGACATTTCCGTTTCCACATCCCGGAGATTGTAGGCTTTGAACCGCCGCCATTTCTCTGGGGCATCCTCTGGGCGGTGACGATAGGGGTTTCCGTCCCGATCCTTGGCTGGTGTGCAGAAGTAGCGGATGAGGTCTTTGCCCTCCTTCAGCTTCTGCTTCTCCAAACCGAGGACAGCGCCCACACCCTCCAGCGAGAGGGGCAGGCCCAAGGTCGCGGCCCACACCATCGTGCAGCGCCAGGAGGCCGGGTCCAGATATTCACCCACGGGCATACCCAGCCAGCGGGACAGGCACACACGCTCAAATAAGGCATTGAAGGCCCACTTGGTCACGGCCTGGTCGGTGAGGGCGGAGCGCACCTCGGCGGGGAGCTGTTCCCCAGCGGTGAAATCCACCACTTGGACAGGCCCGCCGTCCACCGAGTAACCGAACAGCAGGATTTCAAAACTGCTATCCTCACAGTAGCGGTACACACCGCACTTTTTCAGCGGAGCGTCGGAGTAGGTCTCAATGTCAATGGATAAAGTTTTCATGCTGCCCCCTTCCTACGCCAGGGGGCAGCGGAGTCGAAGCTCCGCCACCCATAGCGCATGGCCGCTTTAGTCATTGGTTTTAGAGGCAGCTTTCCTCTTTTCCTTGTATGCCGTCCACTTCTTCCCGCACCAGCGGATGAAACTAACGATGGCAGAGGAGATCATGCTCACGGTAAGGCCGTAGATGAGAAAGAAAACCACCAGCACGTCCACCTGCTTGGCAAATTCGTAGAGTGAAGTCATTGTCATCTACCTCACTTTCTCAGGACAGGAAGTCATCATCCAGATCGGTGGCGAAATCGTCAGCGGCGGAGGTGCGGCCACTGAGCGGCTCCCCGTCCCGGACCTTCTGGATGTTGCCCAGGCCGCAGGCGATGCCCTTGTTGCCGTTGGTGTTGAAGGCGTAGAAGTTGATGGACACACGGGCGTAACAGCCGGAGTAGACCTCGGCCCGGTCCAGGATGGGCTGGACGGCCTTGTCCACGATTTGGGGCGCGGTGGTGCTGTTGGCGTTGACGAAATAGGCATCCTTGTACGCCTCGTCATCCCGCTCGGCGTCGCCGTCCCGGAGGGGCAGCTTCAGAGCGCCCTTGGGCGGCACCTTTCCGCCGAACTTCGCCACACCCTCCTTGATGGCGGCGTCCACGGCGGCGTTGATGGCGGCGATGGTCTTGGTGTCGCTCTTGGGGATGATGAGTGATACGCTGTACTTAGGGTTGCTGCCGTTGATGGAGGCAGGCTCCCAGACGTGTTCATAGGACAGCCGGACGATGCCGGTGACCACTTTGGTGTTGGATTTCTGAGTAGGCATAGATTAGTCCTCCTTGAATTCGGTGAAATCATCGCCCGCGCCGGTGTTGGTCAGGGCGGGGCGTTTGTCGGTAACAGGAACGAGGGTGGGACGGCCCTGGGGCTTTTCCACTAGGGGGCCGAGGATGGTAGCAAAATTCTTCTTGCCCATGAGCCGCTCCATCTCGGTGATGGGGATGAGGGATTTCTTGAAGATGTCGTGGTATCCGGCCTCGTTCGCGGCCTGGATCACCGCCTCCTCATCTGTGTAGCGGCGGTTGGTACGGGTGGACACCAGCTTGAAGCCCCGCCAAACCTTCCCATGGTTGACGGCGGCGTCCTGGGCGTAGGCTTGAATCTCGCTGGCCCACTTGGTCAGATCATCCAGCTTGGCGAGGATGTCCTCGATCTCCTCATCCGAGAGGAGCGGCGGCGGGGCGAACTCGAACCGGGCAAGCTGGAGCTTCTCCTCGGCGCGGGCGCGGCACTTCACCGCCGCCTTGCAGAACTGGCACCAGGAGCCGGGGAGATACTCGCCTTCGCCCTTGTGGGCCAGCTCCGCCTTGGGCTTGAGGGTGTTCTCCGCCCAGGCATTCAGCTCATCCACCGAAATCGTCCAGGTGGACACATTCTCCCGGCGGGGCTGGTAGATGCTCATGCTCACCTCGGTGATGTCGTAAAGGGAGTCGAACAGCCGGAGCGCGCCCAAGGCGTAGAGCATCATCTGGGGGTTCTCCTCGGCCTCCACCAGAACGCCCTGACCATACTTGAAGTCGATGATGTGGAGCAGCTTGTCCGCCACGATGAGGCAGTCCCCGGTGCCGAAGCCCTCCGGGACCCAGCAGGAGAAGTCCAGCCGCTGTTCGATGAGGACCAGCGGGTCGGCGCACTCCAGCTTGGCCTGGGTGAGCTGCTCCAGCACGAACTCCACATAGCCGTCCGTGTATGCGTCCATCTCATCGCAGTCGTACTTGGAGACCGGCTTGCGGGAGCGCATCTTCAGAGCGCGGCGGAGCTTGTGTTCGCAGAGGGCGTGGGCGGCGGTGCCTTCGGCAGCGGCCTCCGTCTCCCGGTCGGCGAACTCCCGCTCCAGACGGGCGGAGGGGGTACAGTTCATCCAACGGTGGGAACTGGAGGCGGAGAGGATGGCGTGGCTGTTAGGTGGCATGGCCCAGCACCTCCGCATCCTTCATCAGAGCGGCGTAGTGTTTGGGGTCCACGCCGCTGAGTTTCTCGGCCCCGTACTTCTGGAGCAGGCCCCGCACCTGGTCGGTGTACCCATCGTGGCTGCGCTCCGCCAGCACCGCCCGGACCTCCTCCAGCGTGATGGCCTTGGGCGGCGGGTCGGCGGGAGCCGGGGCAGGGGGCGCTTCCGGGGCCGGAGCGGGAGTGGCGGCGGTTTCCTGGTCACTCTGGCCCAGGGCGGTGGCCACGGCCTGGAGGCTGTCCGCCAGAGAGCGCATATCCTCGATCACATCGAGGAGGAGCTTCATTCTACTCACAGACCGCACCTCCCTCCGGCACCTCGGTGATGCACACCGACTCCACGCTGTTACCGGGGACCAGGATCATCACCTTTTCCCTGTGGCCCAGCAGCCGGGTGAGCAGCTTTTCCCGCAGAGACACGTTCCGGCACTGTACGATGCCGTCCTCCGGCGGTTTCTTGGAAACACTGATGTTGAGATTGTGTTTCATTCTTGGTTGTCCTTTCCGAAAGGCGATTTGTTTTGTGTTGCCTTCCGGTGTACGCAGATTTTGGGCGGGTCTTGTCAGGGCACTGGACAGTAAAATTTCAAAAACTTTTTTCTGGCGGCTTCAATGGACTCGGCCACCGACTGAAATCTGGTGTTCTCCAATGCGGCGATCTGCCTCATTGTTTTGCCATCCGCATACAGGCGAAGGCGGCGCTGCTGAGTCTCAGTGAGCTGGCTGAAAGCGGCTTTGATGCGTTCCGCCCGTTCTGCGGAATCGTCCTCAATGGGATATTCATCGCACTCGCCGTACTCAAGGCCCTCGTAGTCGATGGCATCGAGAGAATAGCAATGGTAGCGATTGCGCTCCTCCAGAGCGTGTTCGGCTTTACGGCTGGCGGTGATCACGGCACCAATCTCATCGGAGACCTCGACCTCTGTGACCTCGCCGGTGGCAAACTTGTACTTGATTTTCATGAAAAACCTCCATTCTGGTGGGAATGGAGGTACTCATGAACAGCAAAGTGGCAGTGAGAAACTAACCGCAGTTCAGATGGAGATGGCTCCATTCCGAAGTGCAGCGCTCTTGCTCATCAGATCGCTGTGTTGCTATTCAGTTGTCCGTCAAACGGTGTGAGCCACCGTGATCAAATGGTGCGCCGAATGACGGCGGAGCAGGAGTGGCGGCATTGTCCAAAGCTCTAAGTTTCAATCCGTGCTTTGAATTTTAAGTCCTTTTCTCAAAGCTGAAATTTGACTTTTGAACACAAGGATGCTACAATGGTGTTGTATCTTTTCAAGCATCCGCCGAACCTCTCTTTAGTCCGCCATTATTATACAGAAGTGTCTTTTGAAATTCGGGGATGGTTTGGTGCGCTATGGTGCATCGTGGTGCAAATTATGTTTTGGGAGATGAGAGGTAATGGAATTCAAAACGCTTTTTCCAATATTGAGAAAATATATGGCGGATGGCGATGATGTGCCGACTTTCTTCCGTGAATTGATGGCCACAATCACGACAGTTTCCGAGGAGGAATGGGGCACCTCGAAGGACCCTTCTGCAAAGCTGAGCGACGAAACCATACGAAGCTATACGAAAAGAAAGCTACCCAAAAAACTCGCTTCGACAATCGTGTACCGGCTTACGCCAGATAGATTGACGAAGCGGATTAAGCGTTTGAAAAACGCTACCAGAGAGTTGTTCGCGGCAGATTTAAAAGCGTATGACTCTACAATTACCGCCGACAACATAGGCGAAAAGGTAACCGTTATTTTGGTAAAAATTATCCAGATGTCCGCTGGCCTTACTCCCAAAAATGAACTGGCACAGCAACAGCAAACGCAACTGGCCGCAGATTTGAAGTTCAAATATGGAGATTATTTGTTTGGTGAGACGTGCGGCTATTGTCCATTCCCCGGTTGTGGGCGAGAACTTGAAATCACCTCTACGGGAAGGGTGCAACGCGTATACGAGGTGGGGTTGATTGACAGAAGTATGGACTCGGAGCCAAGCAATCTTTTAGCGATGTGTCCTCAATGCTACGCTACATACCTTCTCGACAGTAATAAGAAACTCACAAAAGAACTTCTCGATGTGAAGAGGATGCTTTCCGCACACCGTCAGAGTGTTCATCTTCTCGATGACCTTCCCCTGGAAAAAGGAATCATCGGTGTGATCAGTAAAATCAGCAAACTCGGAGAGAAGGATTTAGAGGGGGCTTCTCTGGACCCAAAGGAAATCAAACAAAAGTTGAGCCCAGCGAAAGACGCCGCCATTTATATTTTGGTCAACGGATATGTGTCTGCTTACTTCGTAAAAATCCGAGAGATCATGACGAATTTGGATAAGCGTGGAGAGATTGACTATGACGAGATTCAGGATCAGATACACGCCATGTATAAGAAGTTGAGCAAGGCACGCAAATCTCGTATGGAAATATTCAATGAGATTGTAGGAAAGATACACCGTATCACATTACAGGATGAAGTTTACTGCCAGATTGTGGTTTCATACTTTATCCAGAGCTGCGAGGTGTTCGATGCAATTACCGAATAAGCTATATTCATATAAAAACAGCACCCTGGCGTTAATACCAGTGGTGCTGAAAGAACTGAGACAGGGGCCGATGTTAGCCAGAGACCTATATCTGGCTGTCCGGCCAATGCTGACAGAAGCGACGGATTTCCTGTCAGTTATGGACTGTCTGTACGCTTTGCGGGCGGTTGAAATTACAGACGGAGGTGAAGTATATCAATGCTTATCGAAATGACATCTCCTGTATTTAAGGAGAAAGGGAAGACGCGCCCACCTATCCATTTTAAGGATGGCTTAAATGTTGTTCTTGGCAAGGAAGACGGAGAAAATTCTATCGGCAAATCCTCCGCACTGCTGGCGATTGACTTTGTGTTTGGCGGGGATACCTATCTCCATAGTGACGGCGTCAAGCAAATTGGTCCACATACCATATTTTTTACGTTTCTGTTCGATGGAAAGAAATATTATTTTGCAAGAAATACAGCATCGTCGGAAGAAGTTCAATACTGTTCCGAGGGTTATGAATTGACGGGCGTGGTATGGTCTAAAAGAGAGTTTACCGATTGGCTTAAAGAACGGTACGCGATAGATTTTCCAGGGCTATCTTTCCGAGAGACAGTAAGTAGCTTTTTTAGGATTTATGGAAAGGAAAACCTTGACGAGCGTCGCCCGCCGAAGGGACTGCCGGGAGGAAGTATGCAAAAGTCCATCGAAGTTCTTGTAAAGCTGTTTAATCGTTATGGTGATATCGAAATCTATAACGACAGACTGGAAGAACAGAAAAAGAAATTGGCCGCTTTCCGGGAGGCCAGAAAATATCGCTTTGTTCCAGACTTGGTTGGTGGGAAAACACAGTACGAGGATAACCTCGCACAAATCCGCTCGTTGCAGGATCAACTGGATAACCTGACTACCGACCAGATTGCATCGCATACCGAGGAAGACATTAAAAAAAGCCGCTCGAAGGCACAACTGCAGGCGGCGAAACTTCGCGTTGAAACGGAACTACAATCAAAACAGCGCAGACTTGAATTATTGAAAATGAGTTTGGAATACGGTCTTTATCCTACTGAAGCCGATTTGTCGGCATTGCAGGAGTTCTTTCCCGATGTCAATCTCCGCAAACTCTACGAAGTAGAACAATACCACAAAAAGCTGGCGGCTATTCTGGACGAGCAGTTCATGGCGGAGCGTCAGTCCGTAGAAACGGAAATTACGCTCCTCCGGTCGTATGTGAAAGAGCTGCAGAAACAAATTGCAGATTTAGGGTTTGTAGGCAACCTTTCCAAAGAGTTCCTTGACAAGCATTCGGAAATAAAGGGCCGAATCGATGCGATTCGGCAGCAAAATGATGCGTACCTCACATTAACCGACTTGCAAGATGCAAGAAAAGGGCCGACGATATGCTGAAGCGTAGCATTGAAGATATTCTCGCTGATATCGAGCGAACTCTTAACGATAAGATGCGAGAGTTCAACGATACTCTGTTTGTAGATTCCCGTAAAGCTCCTCGCATTAGATTTAAAGAATACAACAGCTATGAGTTTGAAACACCGAGCGATACCGGGACTGGCTCCAACTACAAAGGAATGGTCATATATGATCTGGCTATGCTGTATCTCACGGCGCTGCCCGCCATCGTACATGACTCATTAATTCTTAAAAATATCGGCGACGGTGCCGTCAACGGTATCATGAAAATATATGAGGCAAGCGAAAAGCAGGTGTTCATCGCTTTTGATAAGCAAGCCGCCTATAAGGCGGATACTCAGAAGATTTTGTCCGACAACATGGTGCTGAAACTGTCGGACGGTAACTGTGAACTCTATGGACAGTCTTGGAACAAAGAGGTGTCAGACAATGAAGATGAGTTATAAGAAGCTGTGGAAACTTCTGATTGACAGGGATATGAAAAAATCCGACTTGCGTAAGGCGGCGGGGATTAGTTCCTCATCCCTCGCCAAGTTGGGCAAAGATGAAAATGTTACAACGGATGTTCTCCTTCGCATCTGTGAGGCATTAGAGTGTAATCTGAACGACATAGTGGAAACAGTTCCAAGTGTGAAAGACGATGTTTGATTAAGAAATATCTACAAGTGACAATGTATTTGCTCTTATTTGCATATTATTATAGCAATCCAATAAAATAACAGTGCATTGACTTGAGGTGTAGAATGTTATCA
>OFGA01002595.1_pt1 | contig 11001 bp, 10 predicted proteins | sample 1521471 | NCBI WGS metagenome assembly OFGA01 (sample SAMEA3504086, study PRJEB24116) | mouse gut metagenome | biome: mouse gut; feature: mouse-associated habitat; material: faeces | place: Denmark | collected 2011
GGAGTATGGCGGTTCGGTTGCCTCCATTATCGTCAGCCGGGAAGGGGAACTGGTGGCGGAGGATTTGGAGCATGGATTTGATGCGGGGGCAATGGAAGCCATCGGTGAATATTTTTCGGAAAAGGGGCTGTGGATGGAGCCGGAAATACCATTTATTGCACAATACTATGTCATACGGAATGCCGAAGGCAGCAAAGCAGAACGGGAATACCAGTATTTTTCAGATATAGATGCGGCAGTCAATGCCTACCATCAGATCCCGAACCATATGGACAAGCAGATTGGAATGGAAAGCACGGAACAGCCGCCATCCCGGATGTCCCTAATCGAGTGCAGGAATGGGATAGAAACGCTTACTGACATAGAGAAATATTCCCTGAGCGGGAAATGGGTGCGGGAGGAAACAATGGAAGCTTCGCAGAAAGCGATAGAATATCTGGATGGCTGCGATAGTGAGATAGCATACAAGACCAGGAAAGGGTATTTTTCCATCCAGACTGTTTCCAATGGTTACGACTATACAATTTATGGCAAAGATTTCCGGGAGATTGACGGCGGTGTATATGATGACCCGGATATAACCATAAGTGAAGCAATAGAGGCAATCCTTTCTGATGGGGGAATCCAAGTGGCAGCGTGTAAGGTTATGGACTATGAGGAATTACAGGAGAAAGTGGAAGCTGCAGCACAGGAAACTCTGCAGAAAGCGCAGGCGGAAGAAAAGAAGAAACTGCCGCTTATTTCCGATATGACAAATCCGGAGCCTGCCCTGAATGGGCAGAGCCGTGCAGGGATAGAGGAAACCGTACTCTGCTATGCCCAGGCACAGATTGATGAAATGGGGCTGACGGGAGAAGTGGAGCTGCTTGGAGCAAGGGTTTACGGGAGCCGTTCCAGGGAAGGGCTGTACCACGAAGGATCGGATATAGATGTTGTGGTGTCTTACAGCGGCAGTTTAAGGGAGGATGCTTTTTTCAATGCTCTCCATGAGGGCGGTTTGGAGATAGCGGGAATCCCGGTGGACATCAATCCAATTTCTACAGAAAAAACAGGGACTTTGGAGGAATATTTGGAGGGCGCAGAGAAATATCTGGATGAAAAGGAATGGCAGCAGCTTACAGGGAGCATTGTAAAGTTCAGCATGGACTATGATGAAGATCTCCTTGAATTTTGGGATGGCGATGCCCGGATAGAAACAGAGCCAATCTATCAGGCATATGAGATTATTGGCAATGCACTTGAAAGGAACAATACGGAAAAATTCGAGGGACATTTAGCGGAAATTATCAGATCGAATAACAAAGAATCTCCGATTGCCAAGGACGCAATGGCATTGATGGAAAAATTAACAGGGAAGAATTATAACATTTCTACAGAAACAGAGGCAACAATCACGTTTTATGTGGCGGAATGTACAGAGTTCCCTGTGCTGGGGGAATACCATGAGCGGCTGGAAACGTTGCAGGAAGCTATGGAATTGTATGAGAAAATTCCGGCAGAACGGATGAGCGGCATAAAGGGGATTGGGTTCCGGTTAGAGGATGGCAGCATCTATGACGGGAATTTTGACTTAATGGTGATGGGGGAGATGCAGACGGAATTTATCAATGAGATTCCCCAATACCGGGACAGCCCATTAGTGCAGAAGGCGATTGCGGACATGGAGAAAATCCTTGCGAATCAGAAAGAAAAGAATAGGCCAGGGTTGAAAAGGGGGCAGGAACCGCCGCAGCCGCCAGTGTCATTGGAGAACAGGCAACAAACCGTACAAGCGCATGAAAAAGGAAGCCCAGGTATCACAACACATGAATCGGGCAGAGATACTGCCAGGGCAGAAACGAAAGCAGCAGAGCCGGTAAAATCAGTTGAAAATGCCCCGAAAACAGACAAGGGCATATCTGGCGGCAGCAAGAAGCAGTCCGTCCTAAACGCCCTCCGGGAACGGCAGGCAAGGATGAAAGCACAGGAGAAACAAACTCTGGAACGGGGGAAGCAGAGCCAGAAAACACAAGCAAAGAAGAAGGGAGAACAGGAATTATGATGGTGAGATTTGAGGAAAATGAATATTTCCTGATAGCAATGTTCCAGAAGGAAAGCAGGCAGGCAACCATTGAGGAGATGCATAACGCAATCCCCTACATAGGCAGGGATGAGGAAATGCTTGCCCTCATGAACAGCACACTGGAAAAGCTGTGGTGCCTTACAGAGGAAGCATTTTTAGAATTGGATCTGGAACTGTATAAAGAGGAACCGATGGAGGATGAATGATGGAGGCAAACCAATTTGCGGTGTACCAGCTAAAAAATATCCCGGAAAACAGGCAGATACGGTTCCGGCCTTACAGCACACTGCAGGAGAAGGGGATACAGATACAGTATAAGGATTATGAGCAGGTGTATCTGGCACGGATGCAGCCGGAAGACGAGCCGGGACAGATCCGCAGGCGTTTTAACAAGAAACTGCCACGGACATTTCATGGACATTCAATCAGTGTTAGTGATGTGCTTGTGCTGAATAAGGGCGGCGTTGTGGCCGCCTATTATGTTGAGAAAGAAGGATTTACCGCCATAGCCGGGTTTATCCGGACAGGTTCTTCCGGTGCGCCTGTGTCTTTCGGTACTTCTGGTTTCCACATCGAGGGGAAAGAAGGGAGCTGGCACGCTTTTGACAGCATAATCGTAGACGGCAGGGAGTTCTTCCTGATGGAGCATGAAGCCTATGGGAAAGATACGGAATGGCTTGTGGTGGATGAAGCCGGGCGGCTGGCTGCCGAGGGAGTCTATCACGGGTTTGACCAATCCGTGCAGCAGCAGATTAAGGATTATCTTAACCCGCCGAAGCCTGAAAAAGAAACAGTGCGGCATGAAATCAAATTCCCCTCTGGGAAGGCTTCTGTCCCCTCCGGGGCAGATGCGGCAGAAGGCGGCGACAGGGAAAAGCCGCCCCTTGAGAATTGGCAGAAATATATGGAAAACGGGGAGTATGTCCGCAGCGTTGAGAGTGGGGAAGAAGAAAACCACAGCTTTATTGATGGGAATAAAAATAACGGCAAAAAGAAGCATGGCAGGGAATCTGTCCTGAAAAAACTGCGGCAGAAACAGGCGGAGATTGCGAAACGGCACGGAAAGCCTGCACAACAGATGGAAATGCCGGAACAGATGGAGCGCAGACGGAAATAAGGGAAAAGGGAAGTATCTGGCAGGGATTGCCGGATGCTTCTTTTTTATGTCTTGAACATTATGGAGTTTCTCTGTATAATAAAGCCATAACAGACAGGGCGAAACCTCCCTGTCAGACTGCCAGGCGCAAGCCGGAACCGGGGTGATATTATGCAGGGTGGAATAATACAGGAAGAGCCAAAAGAGAAAGCAGTGGAAAAAAAGGATTCCTTTGCCAAATATACGGTGAAAGACAGCGTATTCACGACGATCTTTCGGGATAAAAAATACCTGATACAGCTATACCGTGCGCTCCATCCGGAGGATACGGAGGCTACGGAAGATGCGCTTACGGATATAACGATAAGGAACGTGCTTACCAACGGGATCTATAATGACCTGGGTTTCCGGGTTGGGGACAAAATTTTATTCCTGGTCGAGCAGCAGTCGAGCTGGACGATGAATATCATTATACGTGCGCTGATGTATTTGGCGCAGGTTTACCATGATTATTTTGAAGAGCAGGACGCAGATTTATATGGAAGCAAGAAAGTCCATGTGCCGGAGCCGGAGATATATATGATCTATACAGGGGAGCGTGTCAGCAGGCCGGAAACGATTTCATTTTCCAAAGAATTTTTCAAGGGAAAAGAATGTTCCATTGAAGTAAAGGTAAAAGTAATCTATGACGGCAAAGGAAATGACATCATCAGCCAGTATGTTGCTTTTACAAAGGTATATAACGAACAGGTAAAGCGGTATGGGAGAAGCCGGGAGGCTGTCACGGAAACCATCCGCATCTGCAAAGACAGGAATCTGCTCCGTGAATTTCTGGAGAGCAGGGAAAAGGAGGTTGTGTCTATCATGATGACTTTGTTTGATGAAGAGAGGATTATGCGTAATTATGTTGCCAGTGAAAGACGTGAGGCAGTAAGGGATGCAGTAGAAAATATGTTAAAGACTGGAAAAATGTCAGCAGAGGAAATCGCCGGGTATTTTACGGAGCTTTCTGTGGAAGATGTCCGGGAAATTGAAAAAGGACTGCTTCAAACGATATAATAGTTGCCATTATGCAGATACCATAGAGGAAAGATAATAGAATCCCCGGTTGTGAATGAATACAGCCGGGGGTATTTACATGGAGGGCAAAGTGAAGGAATCAGAACTGATAGGGAAAGTACATTCTGCTGTTTGCCATCAGTGCCGGCATCGGGGCTATGCCGCCCCGACAGACGTACTGGTTGACATAGGGGTGCTGCCCCGGCAGAAATATGAGGACTGGAGATTCGGGAAAGTACAGTATCTGGAAGCCGTCTGTACCTGCAATTTGAAGAAACTCTCATTTATTATGAAGCAGATCCGCTCCTATGCGAAGAAAACAAACTTAAAACCGTCATTCTGCTATTACAAGCGTTGGGGCGTAAAGAAAAAGCAAGGGCATAAGGCAGTAATCCCCCTCCGTTTCAGTAAGAGCGGAAACCTGGAGATTGAAAAAGCATATGCGACGCATTATGTAGATTTAGGGAGGGCAGAACAGCTAAAGAAAGAGAAGCTGGGGAAGGCTGCAGCGAAAGCGCAGAATGAAATGACGGATAAGACGCCGGATATGCCGGAGACAAAAATTTCTGGCAGCAGCAAAACATAAAAGAGGGAGAAGGAATGGAAAAAGAACCGGATAAAAAATATGAAACCATGAAAAAGATCATGGATGCTTTAGAGGATATCTTATGTTCCTATCAAGGCAGGGGGCATCTGTCTGTATATACTGACCTGGATTCCCTTGCGCTTTTTGCAAGCCTTGTGGCATACGGCCAGATCAAAGTGGAAAATTACAGATATGACTATGACAACGATATCCGGGAGGACGAAGAAGCTGCCCGGATTTACGGGGAGATTGCACCGCAGACAAGATGGCGTGTGGGGCAGCGTACCCAGATAGAAGCGATACGGATGAACGCCTTAAAGCAGCTCGCATTCCTGGGTTCGCCCGTGTACAGGGAACAGGTTTCTTATGAAGATGCAGGAGCTGTTCTGGTATGCGGGGAAATCCTGCCTTATGAGATTTTCCAGTTGTTTTTAGATACGACGGGATTGAGAAAAATTTATATTTTCCCATACCCGTTCCGGGAGGGATGGGAAAAGCCGTTCTATTTTTCCTTTGAGCCGACTGGGACGGCGCAGAGGGAAATACGGAAGTATGCAGAGAAAAAACGGGAAGAAATGTACCAGGTGATGCGTGAGAAAAGCGAAAGCATTGGCTCTGTAATACCCTCAGTTGACGCTTGGCAGAATTTTCAGGTGCAGCCATCAGAATGGAATGAATGACATCCGCAGGAATTTGGGCAGAACCATAATCAGAATCCTGCGGATGTTTTTCGACGGAAGAATCAGGAAATATCTGCGCCTTTCTGCTTCTCCGGCTGTCTGGTGCGGGCCTGCCCTAAAATTTTATCGACATTGGAGCAGACCGTATTTAATTCTTTCTGATAATCCCGGTAATAATGGTAGGTTTTCTGCGCTTCCTTTTTCTTATGCAATAGCTGTTCTTTTTCCGCTTTCAGCAGTTTGATGGATGGAAGCCTGCCGTCTGCTGACTGCCCTTGCAGGAATTTCCGGGCTGATTCGTAAAGCGCAATCTCGGCAGGGTGTTCTTCCCGGAACTGTCCCTTGTGTTTTGCTCTGCAAAACTGCCGGTAGACGGATTTATTGGCAAGGTACTGGCCGGTATAATGGATCTGCTCATTTAATATCCGGAGCTTATCTTCCGTATCTTTTAAAACCTTTCTGGAACTGGAAGCAAGGTTCTTAACCTCTGAAAATGAATCTTCCAGGGAATCTCTTGTATCATATCCACGTTCTTGTATATAAGCAACGGTCTTAGCCATTTCCTTTAGATTGGAAAGTTTTACTTTATTGGTGGCATAAGCGGCATTTTGCTGTGCTTTCACACAATCCTGCAGGTTGGTTACAAGCCGCAGGTCTGACTTGATAAACAGGATTGATACAGGAGCTTCCTGTAATGGATCGGATGGCTGGGCTGCAGGCTGTTCCGATTCTGCATTAAGGGTTTCACTGGCAATGGTTTCTTTTTTGTATTCTTTACTTTTTAAATTTTCCCCGAACAGCTCCAGGAGATAATCTTCTTCATAATGTGTGCCAAGCATCCTGCCGGTAATATATTTTCCTCGTTCCGGGTGGAGGTAGCTGAACCTTCCACGGCTGACTTTGAGCGTGACGTTGTATTTCTCCAGGAGCAGTTTTTGAAATTCTTCCCGGCTGCAGGAACTGACGGCGCTGGCTTCGATTGCGGAGCGTAAGAATTCCTTCTGTGTCTGGAATGCCGTTCTGCGAATGGGAAGGCCGTCCGCCAGAATCTGCCGGTTGCGTTCGTCCAGTTTCTTTTGCCCCCTCCGTCCCGCATGATATTCACGGTCTGTAACTTTCTTTGCCGCAGGCGCAAGAAGGTCTACCTGATGCAGATGTTCCCGATGGCACAGATCCATAAGGGACTGCTTTAGATGGATCAGGTAATCTTTCGATAGATGGTGCTTATATCCGGCACGGGAATCGCAGGCCCGCTCCATGAAGCCCTGGCGTTCCACATCGTATTTCCGCAGGCTGTTAATGACAATATGCACATGGATGTTGCCGCTTTTATTATGCCCGTCCATGTGTGTGCAGACCAGGGTCTGGTGGCCGGGGAAATTTTTCCGGGCATACTCCATCCCAAGTTTCTGCGCCCGTTCCCCGGTCAGTCCATTTTCATCTGTGTCCTTCGGGTCGAAGCTGATAATGTAATGATGGGATTTGATTTCATCATAAGATTCATTTTTACGGTACAGGGCGTTCAGTTCCCTGCACTCCATATCGAAGGTGAATGGGTCGCAGTTTATACCGTCCATGATATATCCTTTGCGAGGAATCAATTCTCCGTTTTCATTGAGTATCGGCTTGTTGGTATCTTCATCATGTTCAAACATGAGATAACGCTGTATCTCTGCATAGTTGGCATTTTTACTCGCTATGTGTTTCAGGATTGCCATGAGAACGTCCTCCGGAAACCGCCTGGAAATCCCCGGCCATCTTTAACACTTCATACTTCATTTCGTAGATTCTGGCTACGCTTTGGCCGATTGCTTTAAGCATTCTTTGGGAATGGATGCCGCCGCTGTTGAAATGCCTTGCAATCTGGTTTAAGTTGCTGCCGATCTTCCCAAACTCCGCAATCAATTTTTTCAGCTCCGGCAGGTCTGCCACGATCTCATATTTTGCCGTTACCTTCTGCTGCATAATCTGTTTCCGGGCATACTCTGCCAGTGGGAGGTGTGCGGTTTTTGCGCTTTCAGATACGATTTCATATTCCGTATCTGTGAGACGGAGCATAATCTGGTGTTTGTGCAGCAGTTCCCTGTCCTTCTTTGGTCTTGCCATTTCGTCCTTCCTTCCTGTTAAAAATATATTCGTACTTTGATCTTTCTGAATGTAGGAATCCAAAGGGGTTCCTATAATATAAGCCGATTGTGGAAATGGAATGGGAAAGGAAAAGAGGGGATTTATAAAAATTTTTGGATTTTTCCGTGATAGGAACTATCACGCTGCGACTATTTTTAATAGGAGCCAATCTGCATATTTGAAAAATATGCCAGAACCGAGGGCATGGGGAGCGGAATCACCATCAAGTTTGCCGGGTAAGCAAAATCCACGAAGTGGGTTTTGAGTTACTCAGGCGAATCTTGCCCTTGCGAGAAAAGAAAACCATTTATAAGGAAAGTAAAAAATTGGTTGATTGGGTAAATAATAGATATGTTATGCTAAAAATAGTAGGAAGGGTGCTGAAAAGAGGTTATACTACGATTGTATAGTTGGACACTTCAAAGCGGTAGTAATTGCTCTCGTAGTTGTCCAGCGTGTAAAGCTGTAAGAGTTCCTCTTCGTTCATTTCTGAAAAATTCACTTCAAGGGCAGCGTGTTTGGAAAGTTTTCGGTAATAATTTCTTGCTTTGCCTTTGAGGATTTTTTTGCAAGTGGGTCATACCGATGTTGGATAGTTTTCATTTCAGAAGAAGATAGCTTCATAGAGTTCACATACTTGATTCGTGGTGTAAAAGAAATAAGGCTTGTCTTTCCGTCCCCTTTCACACCCTATCCGTTTGGAAAAGGCTCTTTTGTTACGCTTTCCAAGCAGCTTTTTAAGAAAACCAGAGGGCGTAAAAAAGTCCGCCCGCAAAAAATGCGAACAAGAAAAAAGGCATTGAAAAATTTATCAATATGATTAGACAGTTCATACTTATGGACGTAATCCCCCCCCCCCAGACTGTCCGAAAACTGTTTCTGACCTTCTGTCATTCTCCATTTTTGTGTCCTGTACTGCTTCTATATTCATGTTTATACCCACTTTATCTTTTAAAACATCTGGACTATGATGTGTTTCCTCCACTTTCAAAATTGACTTTTGAGTTTTCGGACGGTCTGCCCCCGGCGGTGGACGGGCTTTTTTTGATGTGTCAATGACCGTCGGATTTTGTCGATACGGTATGTGCTTCATGGCGGCTCCTTTTAGCCGCCGCTTTTGACAATGATACCGCGTCATTCCTTGAGAAGATAAAAAGAAACGGCGGCTTTGATTATTTCAAAACCGCCGTGTATGATTTCTTTAAGAAAAAAGAGTATGGGAAATGATCTGCCCAACAGCGTTTTTTTTCTTTTCTGCCGTTGGGCAGATTGCGAATGTTTCAGAAATTAAAGGTTTTCTATATTGATTATTTTTTGCGCCCAATCCCTATAAAACGCTTCCTCATGTGATACAAGCAATACTGTACCGGGAAATTCGGATAGTGCTGTTTTAAGGGCTTCTTTCGCTTGTATATCCAAATGATTTGTTGGCTCGTCCATGATTAAAAAATTGCAAGATGTTAAAGTCAGCAAACACATTTTTACTTTGGCTTGTTCTCCACCGCTTAGCGTTCCTATTGGCTGTGTCGCGTGTTTACTTGAAATTCCGCACTGTGCTAATTGTTTACGAATTTCCTTTGCTACCAAATGAGGATAGCTGTCTGAAACAATTTGAATAGGAGTTCTTTCTAAATCAGACCACATTAAATCCTGTTCAAAATAACCTATTGTAACTTGATTTGAGAATTTATGCTCCCCTTGTATAGCAGGAATATAACCTATCAATGTTTTCAGTAATGTTGATTTTCCAATTCCGTTAAATCCAGTGATAACAACTTTTTGACCGCCTTTAACAGAGAAAGTAATGTCAGATAAAAGCGGATAGTAATAACCAATAGATAACTGTTTGACGATTAGGTGTTCCGTATTTGTTAATGGAACCGTTTGGAAATGAAAATAAGGTTTGTTCTCTTTTTGTTCCAATGCTTCCATTTTATCCATTCGATCTAATTGCTTCTGTCGTCCTCTTGCCATTCTTGATTTTCGTCCAGCAATATTTTTTCTAATAAATTCTTCTGTCTTTTTAATCTCTTTTTGTTGAGCCGCATATTGCCGTACATAATCCTCTCGTAAGAGTGTTTTCTTTTTTACATATTCGGTATATGTACCGAAATATTTTGTGATTGTATGGTTGTCTATGTCGCAAATTCGATTTGCAATCCTATCCAAAAATTCATAATCATGTGATACAACCATAAAGGCATTTCCCAAAGTGGCTAAATAATCTGCTAACCAAGTAATGTGTTCCTTGTCTAAAAAATTAGTTGGTTCATCTAACAAAAGAATATCCGGCTTTTCAAGAAGCAATTTAGCTAAAATAATTTTTGCCCTTTGTCCCCCGCTCATTTGTGCTATGGAGCGTTCAAGCCCAATAGAAACCAGTCCCAAGCCATTTGCAACTCGTTCAATCATAGTGTCAATATTGTAAAAATCGTATTGCTCTAACTTTTCTTGATAACGTGCTGCAAGATTTAAGGCATTTATATCTCCTGTACCTGCCTTTTGATAATGCAGCGTCATCTCTTTTTCAATTTGATAGAGGTTTGAAAAAGCGGATTTCAAAAAATCATGCATTGTAATATTATGGTCGATCTCTGCATATTGATCTAAATAGCCTATGGTGATATTAGGCTGCCATTTAATTTGACCTTCGTCGGGCAAAATCTGTTTCGTGCAAAGTTTTATAAGGGTAGATTTTCCTGTTCCATTTTGCCCTACAACTCCTATGTGTTCTCCTTTATTTAATGCAAATTCCGCATTTTTATAGAGAAGATTCTCCCCAAATGAATGTGTTAATCTTCTGATTTCTAATAAACTCATATTTACATATCCTTTCTTATGTGTACTAATGAAAGTTAAAAAGAAAAAGCAGAAAGCCCGGTACACGCAAACGTACCTACCTTCTGCCTTTCCTGATGAACAAAAAGCAAAAGGCTATGGACAAAACATTGTCCATAGCCTTTTGCTCACATCATTATCTCATGCGGAATATAAGAAATAGCACCCATTGAAAATGAGTGTAATTATTCCTTATTTCCGATGAAAACTAAATGCGCATTTATACGCTATACTCTACACAATGTTTCATCGGCATAAATTGTGTAGAGTTCAGTTTCTTTTTGGGCTGGTTAGTTAAGTAAAAATTCATAACAATCTCCTTTTGAGCCTGTGCGCTCTGTCTGAAATAATACTACACAAAATAACGTTTGTCAACTTTTGAAAATTTTCCGGCATACTAAACTTGCAGAAATATGATCTATTTAAACTATTTATGGATATTGTGTAGACATTTCCAAAATAGAAGTCGGAGGTTGTCGGGTGCGGATGCGTATGACCAGACAGGAAACAGGCAGTATCTGTCAGGGAATAATTGAGCTGTTGTTTTTCTATA
>OFGA01002596.1_pt1 | contig 10999 bp, 6 predicted proteins | sample 1521471 | NCBI WGS metagenome assembly OFGA01 (sample SAMEA3504086, study PRJEB24116) | mouse gut metagenome | biome: mouse gut; feature: mouse-associated habitat; material: faeces | place: Denmark | collected 2011
CGTCTGCAGTTCCTGTAAAGGTTGACGGAAACGCCCATCAGAAAACTTTTGGGATTCTTTTCCACCATCAGGCGCTCCCTTGCCTCATACATTTTTAAAAAGGTGTCCTGATACAAATCCTCCGCCTCCTGATACAAATCCTCCGCCTCCTGACGGCTTCCCGTTACCAAGCAGCAAAAAGAAAACAAATCTTTTCCGTAAGCGTATATGTATTTTTCAAGTTCTTCCCGGCTCATTTTATTCCTCCATACCTAAACCCCGCCGAGCCAAATCATGCTCTGCCCTTTCCTCTGACGGCATTTGGGTGTTTCTGACAAAAAATAATCTGCGCAGCATCTTTTGTCCTTACATAAACATAGGGTAACGAGCGGGAAAAAGGTTGCGTTTATTTTTACACTTTCACGCTCAGATACCCCTGCTCCTTCATCTGCTTTCGCAGTTCCCCGGGGGAAACCTTCATATACCGCTTAAAAATAATTGCCGTCGGAAAAGCCGCACCTTGCGCTGATTTCTTCTATCGTCATATTCCCTTCGTGCAAAAGCTTTACGGCGTTTTCAACCCGCAGCCTTGTCAGATAGCGGACGGGCTGTTCCCCTGTGTATTTAAAAAATTCTCTCGACAGGTGGCTCTGGGAAACGCCCAGCTTTGCCGCCGCCTCGCATAGGCTAATCTGCCGCTGAAAATTTTCCTCCATATACGCCTTTGCCTTTTCAACCATCCCGGAGCGGCTCTCTTTCCCGCCTCCGCTCATATCGCACAGAAGGCACAGGAACCGGTAAGCGCCGCAATCCGCCGTAAACGCGTTCTGCAAAAGACCGTTTTTCGCCTGAAAGTGCAGCTCAAAAAGCTGTTTTACCGCCGGATGATATTCCGGAAGGCGCAGCACCTTTCCCAGATGATTTACAATGTACTGATAATAGGGAAGCACGCCGCTTCCGCTGAACATAATGTACACAAATTCCCAGCAGGGCTTATTATTTTCCTCGTCAAAATAATAAATCTCCTCCTCCGGCATCTGCAGAAAAAAAGCCTCCCCTTCCCTTACCTGAAAAGTACCCTCCCCGGTTTTCAGCGTCCCGCTTCCCTTTAACGTATACTGAAACAAAAATCCGAAAGGCCTTTCCCTGTTATCCCAGTAATATTCCCTGCTGTTTCGTTTCTGCCATCCGATTGCCGTCAGCCGGACGGCCGGATTCTCCACATTGTCGCAAAATAAAAATCCGTAATCCTCACAGATTTCTTTCTCTTTTTCATTCATCAAAATTTTACCCTTTTAATCAAATTATTACGCTTGAAATCCTCTTTCCCCTACCGTAATATCAAATTACAGCAAGCTGTTTATATGAATTATGCAAAAACTTCTGTCATTATTTTTACAGAAAAAAGCGAAAACGTAAAGAAGCAAAATTTTACAGAAACGAGGATTAAACTATGACAAATTTAAAAAACGCACAGGAATGCGCAGCCCCGGCAAAGTCCGCCTCAGCACCGAAGCCCTTCAAGGTGGCTTTCATCGGAGCCGGAAGCATCGGTTTTACAAGAGGTCTTTTAGCCGACCTTTTAACCGTGCCGGAATTTTCCGATATTGAAATCGCCTTCACAGACATCAATCCCGACAACCTCCGCATGGTGACACAGCTCTGCCAGCGGGATATCGAGGAAAACGGCCTGTCTGTCAAAATCCACTCCACCCTTGACAGGCGGGAGGCTTTTCAGGATGCAAAATATGTAATCAACTGCGTGCGCATCGGTATGCTGGAGGCTTTTGCGTCAGATGTGGAAATCCCCTTAAAATACGGCGTTGACCAGTGCGTGGGCGATACCCTTTGCATCGGCGGCATCATGTATGGGCAGCGCTGCGTAAACGCTCTGCTTGATTTTTGCAAGGATATCCGGGAAGTGGCTGCTCCGGGCTGTATTCTCCTCAATTATTCCAATCCCAACGCCATGGTAACCTGGGCATGCAACAAGTACGGAAAGGTAGAAACCTACGGGCTTTGTCACGGCGTACAGCACGGGCATGAGCAGATTGCCAAAGCTCTTGGCCGGGACAAAAAGGATGTGGATATTATCTGTGCCGGATTGAACCATCAGACCTGGTATATCAGCGTAAAGACTGACGGCACGGAGCGCACCGGCGATTTGTACGAACTGATGAAACAAGCCGACTTTGCAAAAGATGAAAACATACGGCTGGATGTCATGAAGAATTTCGGCTTTTATTCCACCGAATCAAACGGCCATCTTTCCGAATATCTGATGTGGTATCGGAAACGCCCGGAAGACATGGAAAAATGGATCAACTACAGCAGCTGGATCCAGGGTGAGACTGCCGGTTACTTACGCGTATGCAAAGAAGGACGCAACTGGTTTGAAACCGATTTCCCCAACTGGTTAAAAGAGCCTGCAAAACAATATATTCCGGAAAAGCGTTCCGAGGAACACGGCAGCTATATCATTGAAAGTCTGGAGACCGGACGGGTATATCGGGGTCACTTCAATGTGATGAACAACGGCACCATCACCAACCTGCCCGATGAGTGCGTGGTAGAAGTTCCCTGCTACGTGGACGGCAACGGCGTATCCATTCCCAAGGTAGGCGACCTGCCCCTTGGCTGCGCCGCCATCTGCTCCCAAAGCGTCTGGGTCCAGAAGCTTGCCGTAGAAGCCGCGGTCCACGCCGATATCAATCTTCTCCGTCAGGCAGCCATGATGGATCCCCTTACCGGGGCAGCCTGCACCCCTGACGAGATCATCCAGATGGTGGATGAAATGTTAGTTGCCGGAGAAAGCTGGCTTCCTCAATATGCCGATGAGATCAAACGGGCTAAAAGGCGGCTGGAAAACAAGACCGTTCCTTACCGGAATGTAAACGGCTTTAAATCTAAGGAAAAGACCGTCGAAGAAATGGCGGAAGAAAAGGCTAAATACCGTGCACTTGCCGGGGCAGCCGCAAAAGAAAACGTAAAATAGCCTATAGATCACAAAAGTGCAAGCCAAAAGCTTGCACTTTTTTATAACGCTCCCTCAAATTGTGCGTCATACATCTGATAATACATGCCGCGTTTTTCCATAAGCTCCTCATGACTTCCCTGTTCCGCAATCCTGCCATCCTGCACCACCAGGATCAAATCCGCATGACGGATGGTGGAAAGTCTGTGGGCGATCACAAAACAGGTCTTATCCGCCATCAGGCTTCGCATCGCCTTCTGGATCTTCATCTCCGTTCTTGTGTCCACGTTGGACGTGGCTTCATCCAAAATCAGCATCCTCGCATCAGAAAGCATAGCCCGGGCAATCGTAAGAAGCTGCCTCTGACCCTTGGAGATATGTACCCCGTTGTCACTTAGCTGTGTCCGGAATCCCTCCGGGAGCTTTTCAATGTAAGAATAGATCATGGCTGCCTTTGCCGCCTGTTCCACCTCTTCCATGGTAAGATTCTCCCTTCCGTATGAGAGATTTTCGTAGATCGTACCGTGGAACAGCCAGGCATCCTGCAGGACCATGGTATAAGCGCCGCGCAGGCTGTCTCTTTGGATCTGATAAGTATCCTGCCCGTCTAACAGGATACAGCCTTTGTCAATATCGTAAAACCGCATTAAAAGATTGATCACCGTAGTCTTTCCGGCGCCGGTAGGACCTACAATGGCAATCTGCCGCCCTGCCTTTGCATGAAGATTAAATTCCTTTAAGATCGGTTGGTCCGGCTGATACCCAAAGGAAACATCCTTAAGAAGCACTTCTCCATAAACCTCCTTTAGGATATGCGCCTTCTCGTCATCCGGCTTCTCCGGCATCTCATCCATCAGCCTAAATACCCGTTCCGCTGCCGCAAACGCTGATTGCAGCTCTCCGATAATATTCGCCGCTTCATTAATCGGTCCTGAAAACTTTCTGGAATATTGTACAAAAGAAGAAATATCCCCGATGCCGATCCCGCCCTGCAAGTATAACAATGAACCTGCCACACTGATCAGCGCAAGGGAAGTATTGTTCATAAAGTTTACCGAAGGCCCCGCCAGCGTTCCGTAATACTCCGCTTTCGTATTCGCATCCACCGCTTCCTTGTTTTTCTCATCGAAGGCGCCAACCACCTGCTCTTCTCTTCCGTAAGCCCTTGTGGTCTTTTGTCCGTTTAACATCTCCTCCACGAACCCGTTAAGTTCTCCCAACTTTTTAGACCTTACCCGAAACAGCGGCCGGGAACGACTGGTGATAAATTTAGTCAGCAGGATTGAGACCGGGATCGTCACCACAAAGATCAATACCATCACCGGCGCAATAGACAGCATCATCACCAAAGAAAACAGCACCGTGACCACACTTTGCATGATCTGCAAAAAATCATTGGACAACGACTGGTTCACCGTATCAATGTCATAAGTAATAATGCTGATGATATCCCCTGTCTGGTACTGGTCAAAAAACGCCACCGGAAGCCTTGAAAGATTCTCAAAAACATCCCGGCGCATCCGATAAATCACTTTTCTGGTCAGATGGATGGTAAGCAACGATAATAAATACGAAAAAAATGCGGAGAGCACATATAAGACCACCATCCACCCCACATAATAAAATACCTTTTCAAAATCCACGCCCCCTGCCCTGATTCCGATAGCATCAATGGCTTTCCCTGACAACTTAGGTCCGAAAAGTGCAAGCACGTTCGATAAGAGCATCAGCACAAGCCCTGCCGCGATCAAAAAATAATACCTGCCAAGGTAGCGCCACAACCGAAAAAGCAGATATTTTCTTGGCGCTTTTTTCTTCTCATCCATTTCCCGGGTCATCCCTCCCTAAAATCTTTCTGCCCCATCTGTAACTCATAGATCAGTCCATATTCCTGACAGCTCTCTAACAGCTCCTTATGGGTTCCGTAACCGCTGCATTTCCCATCTTCCAACACTAAAATATGGTCTGCCCCCTGAATGGAGCTGATCCTCTGGGCAATGGTGATCGTGGTGGTATCTTGATAATACCTGTGGAGTTTTTTACGAAGCTCCGCATCGGTTTTATAGTCAAGGGCAGAGGATGCGTCATCCAGTACCAGGATCCGGGGCTTTGCCGCCAAAGCACGGGCGATCATGATCCTCTGCTTCTGCCCGCCGCTTAAATTGTTGCCCCGCACCGAAACTTTTGCATCCATGTTTCCTTCCTTTTCCCTGATAAACTTCTCTGCCTGGGCATGGCTTGCCGCTTCCATGATCCGCTCCCGGCCAATCCCTCTGAAAAAGTCTATATTTTCTTCCATGGAAGCCGCCATCAGGTAATCATTCTGGAATACCACCCCGAACATTTGTCTGAGTTCCGGATAAGGGATGGCATCTATGCGCCTGCCATTGATCCATATGCTGCCTTCATCCACATCATAAAACCGAAAGAGAAGGTTCACGATCGTACTTTTCCCACTTCCCGTAGCTCCGATGATCCCCAGGCTTTCCCCCTGCCTTAAAGCAAAACTAATATGGGAGAGATGATTTCCCTTTTTATTATAGGAAAAAGTCACATCCCGAAATTCTATCACCGGCACATTTTCATTGTTCCCGGTTTGAGGAGCATCCGCCGCAGATAAAGGTATCTCCTTCCCAGCTTTTTCTGCCGGAACAACCAGCATCTGTTCCGGCGCATCCAGTACCTCAAAAATACGATCCAAGGATGCCAGCCCCTTAGAACACATCACGAATATTTTCGTGATCCCAAGCATTGCATTTAAGATTATGGTAAAGTAGCTTAAAAAGGCAATGATCGCCCCGGGACCCGTTTCCCCTTTCTGCACCAGATAAGCGCCGGTAATGATCACCGCCGTAAGACCTAAGTTCAGCACCAGCGTGGTGGCAGGGCTGCTAAAGGCCGAAATCCTCCCTGCTTTCTGTTCGATTTCCGCCAGATTTTCGTTTACCCCGTCGTAACGTTTTCTTTCGTAATCCGTCCTTGACAGGGCCCGGATCACCCGCACGCCGGTAATATTTTCCTGCAGCACCCGAACCATCTCATCCAGTACATTTTGCTGTCTGCCATAAACGGGAATACTCTTCTTAGTGACTGCCCAAACGATCAAAATGATAAACGGCAGAGCCGTCACCAAAACCAGTGTCAATTTCGGTTCCATGGTCATAGTGATCAGGATACCGCCAATCAAAAGGATCGGGCCCCGTACCCCTAACCGCTGCATCCTTGCCAGCATTCGATTCACATTGTACGTATCGGAAGTAAGCCTCGATACCGCAGAGGACACTGTAAAGTCATCCATCTGCCTTGCAGACAAATATGTGACTTTTGAAAACAGGTCATGCCGGAGCTTTTTGGTCATCCCTCCGGCGGAGACCTCCGCCATACGATTGGCCGTAACATTAGTGGTCACGGACAATACCGCACAGACCAGCATCACGCCGCCCCATAAAAAAATCAGCCGCACTTCCCCGACAGGTACAATGTCATCTATGATTTTTGCCAGCAGGGAAGGGATTAAAAGATCCATCATTGCCGCCGCAAACTTCAAAAACAGTGTCAGCAGCATATATGCCCTGTAAGGTTTTATGTATTTTAAGATCCCTCTCATATTTCCCTGATCTCCGATACTTTCTGCCTATTTGTTACTACCCGTCTTTACCGCAAGAATTGCCATATCTTCTTTCCCCGGCAGTTCGATCTCCACCCTGCCTCTGACATTTTCCTTCACGGTCTTTCTTTTCATTTCCCAGGTATCGATCACTTCAATGCGGTAATCCCCTTCATCCGGAAGTTTTAATGCGGTGATAACGGCGCACTGCCGTTCCATAAATTTAAGGTATGCTTCTTTGCCGCAGTGTCCCAGCGCTGCCCGCTCTTTTGACAAAAAGGAACGGATCCTGTCCTTAGAAAGATTTAACATTGCCATGGCAAAAAAATTCTGCCGCATCTCCGGCGGCGCCCCGTTTTCCTTCATGGAAAGGAGCTGCCCTGCTGTCATCTTCCCAATCCCTTCCCCTAAAAACTCTATCGGTCCGGGCAGCGCATCCACAATCTCCTTAAGGAAAGCAATGCGGGCAGGACTTTCCCCTTTCAGAGTGCCGCCCTTTGCCCACCAAAGTACTTCATCCTCACTGTAAAAAGTCTCCCCATGGGTGCAGTAGCCACCGCAGCATACCGCCGTCCAGAACCGCCGCACCATTTCCTTTGCCGAAATATTCCCCCAGCTATGGATAATATTTCCCTCATAGCGGCATTCGTCAAAAACAACAGGCTTCCCGTACCGCTCCTGTAACTCCGGCACTTCATTGACATTGGTATCCTGAATGCAGCAGTGGGTGATCTCCTTTTGGCTAAAATCCCAGTACGCCATGCAATTATGGTTGCTGAGACAATGGCCGTAAGGGTCATGCGCCGCCACAAACCTGCCGAAATCTTCCCAGTCTTCCCACTTATAATCCGGCATCAGGTCATACTCATTTGCCAGTGACCACCAGAGATTGGGCATGGACGAAAGCCGTCTCAACAAATAATCCAGATAAACGAAACTATCCTCTTTGCCCAGTCCGGCAAATCCCCATCGGTCGTAAGGATGGAATAAGATCAAATCCCCCTCTATCCCCATGTCGGAAAGTTCTTTGATCCGCCTCTCCAGGGCATCCCAATAAGCAGGAACCGGCTTATGAACCTCCCATTTCCCATCTGTCTGTTCAAAAGGATAAAACTCCGGGTCATTATGGTTAAAATCATAATGTTTGGGGAACACACAAAACCGCACCTTGTTAAAAGGCGCTTTCTTTAATGTTTCCATGGTGGTGTCTATCAATTCCTTTTCCTGATGGACCAGCGCATAAATGGTGGTGCCGAAGGGACGGTACCATTTGCCGTCCTCATACCGGAAATGCAGGCCCGAAACCCGGACGATTCCTTTACCGTTTCCATCATCAGCATCCGCCGCTTCACATACCTCCCTTCCTTCCCCGGTAACGTTCCCAGTCACCTTCCACTCATACTCTCCGGCCTCAGACGGATAAAACCGTACCTTGTAGACACCGTTCCCGGCATAAAATCCGTCCACGGTTTTCGTCTCTTTTCCACAGGTAAACCGCCCTTTCAAATCCACCTGCGCATGAGAACCTTCCGGTTCCTCCCCTAGAAAGGTCAATTCAAATGTTTCATATTGTCTCATATCCTTCTCCCATGCCTGTATTTATGATGCCGCATTCAAAGGTTCACTGGTCTCATAACAGATCCGGTATGTTCCCGGGCCCAGTATACATAACCCATCTTCCACCCTGGCAAACATAGGGTTATCCTTCCTTGCAAAAATTTCTTCTTTTGCCCAGGGAAGCTTTAAAGAAGCGCTGCACCCAAAAGGCACGGTCACGGACAATTCCACATGGCTCGGGTCTGTCATCTTCCATGCGCTCCTATAAAGGCCTGCGGGAGAATCATACTCCGCCTCCACACTTTGCAGTTCCCAGTTTAATTCAGGTACAAACGCCACTTTGGTAAAGCCCGGCGCCTGATCCACAGGATTGATACCTGCCGCATGCCGGAACATCCATTCCAAGACAGATCCGTAAGCATAGTGGTTCATACTGTTCATGCTGATGCCGGAGATCGTTCCATCGGCTAAGAGGCTGTTCCATCTCTCCCATACGGTGGTGGCTCCCAGCTTCACCTCATAAAGCCACCCCGGATATTCCTCATTTAAAAGCAGCTCAAAAGCCAGTTTTCCAAAGCCGTTTTCAGAAAGCACGTTCCCCAAAAGCGGCGTTCCCACAAAGCCCGTTTTCAATTTATGCCCGCTAAGCTCAAAAAGTTTTGAAAGCTGCTCTTTGGTCAATTCCACATGATCCGACAGGTGATATTTCAGGGTAAGCAAAAGGGCTGTCTGGGTCTTGATGCAGCATCGCCCGGTAACGCTGTAATACTCATTTCTAACAATACGGAACTGTTCTTTGGAAAGACGGCCATATTTTTCCGCCTCTTCTCCTCTTCCCAAAACCTTTGCCGCTTTTGCCACAATATCTGCGCTCACCGCATAATAAACGTTGGCAATAAATTCTTCATCCGTAGCGCCAAAAGTCTGCTCCACACCGCCTGCCGGGTTATCCAGAGCAAGCCAGTCTCCATAATGAAAATGACGCCGCCATCCGTGATCCTCCCCGTCCAGCTTGGTGATATAGTCCACCCAGGAACTCATGCTCTCAAACTGATCTTCTAAAATGCTCTTATCTCCATAAAAAAGATACAAATTCCAGGGGATGATACAGGACGCATCTCCCCACACGCAGGCACACCCTTCCACGCCAAAAGAAGGAACCACATCCGGCACTTTCCCTTCCCTGACCCGCTGTTCCAACGCCATATCATACAGATACTTCGCATAGAAAGCATAAGTGTCTTTCAGATAGGTAGCCGTAGGGGAGAATACCTGTGCATCCCCTGTCCATCCCATCCTCTCATCCCTTTGAGGGCAGTCCGTAGGAACATCCACAAAATTACCCTGAAGCCCCCACTTCACGTTTTCCACCAGCCGGTTCACCAGCCCGTGGCCTGTACGCAGCATCCCCTTTGCTTCAATATCGCTGTAGTAAGCCAATCCGGTAAAGTCTTCCGGCTGAAATCTGCTTATCCCTTCCACCTTCACATAGCGGTAACCAAAAAAGGTAAAGTGGGGTGTGATCACCTGCTCCCCGCCGGCGCTGGTATAAAAATACTCGGACTTGGCACTCCTTAGATTTTCATTATAAAAATTGCCCTGCTGCAGAATTTCACCGGTCTGGATATGGATCCTCGTTCCTTTTGGTTCATGGATCTTAAGGGCAAATATCCCGGTAAACTCCTGACCCATGTCAAGCACCAGCTCCCCGGCAGGGGTATGGATCACCTGTTTTGGAAGGAACGTGTCATGTACACGAACAGGAAGACTCATCCGATCTGTCAGCTTCCCTAAAGGCGCATCACAAAATAACGCTTTCGTAAGGGGAAGCTGCTCTAACGTCTCATCCACCCACTCCCCGTCATACAGGTTGGAAAATGTGATATTACTGCGCCCCACGTTCCAGTCCTCGTCCGTTCCAATGACTTCTTCCCTTCCATCCGTATAAGTAATGTGAAGTTCCGCAATCAGTTTCCACCAGTCACCATAAAAGCCAACATCTTCCTTAGACGCAAAGCCAAACCGTGACTTATACCAGCCATTGCCAAGCAGTACATAAAGCTTCCCCATCTCCTGCAGCGTTTCCGTCACGTCAAAAGTCTGATACTGTACCCATTCTTTGTAGTCATTGCAGTAAGGCGTTAAATACTCCTGCCCGACCCGGCACATAGAGCCATCCCCTTTCCGGTAATAAGCCTCATACAGCCCAAGCCCACAGATATAAAGCCTTGCCTTTTCCACTTTCCCTGAAGGGATGATTTCCTTTTCAAAATACGGATGACGTCTATTCGTCTCCACGCCTTTCTCCCTATCCGAAGCAAGGAGTTCCACATCCCGACAAGTGATCCATTTCCCTTCCCAGGTCTCTTCCCGTTTCCCGGTCTCAAACCACTGCACCTGTCCTGTCTCTTCCTCCCCGGCATCCGTCCGCACCGTCACCGTCCAATAATAGCGGGTGCGGGGCTGCAATGTGATCTTTGCCTGGTACCCCAGCGGACTCATTTCTCCGTCAAAACCGGAATCAAACAGGATCTTCTCCATATTTTTATCCAATGCCACAAGGATTCTGGCGCTTTCCTGCCTAACTCCCTTTGCATCCGCCACTTTCCATGAAAACACAGTCCTCTCCATGCGGAATCCCAGTGGATTTTGCAGATGGTTTATCTTTAAATCATATAGTCTCATGCTCTTCTCCTTCCTGATATGCAGATCTCCTGAGATTGGGCATGTGTTCTTAGCTGACAGTAGCACCTAGTACTACTTAGATGGTCTACCTCTTCTTGTTATTTACTTGTTGAGATTATAATATGATTACATCATTTCCCTCCCTACTCCCAGTCTTCCAATGCATTCCTCTTTGCTCTCAAGAGTGAAACTTCTTG
>OFGA01002597.1_pt1 | contig 10996 bp, 10 predicted proteins | sample 1521471 | NCBI WGS metagenome assembly OFGA01 (sample SAMEA3504086, study PRJEB24116) | mouse gut metagenome | biome: mouse gut; feature: mouse-associated habitat; material: faeces | place: Denmark | collected 2011
TGTTGGAGGTGCCCCATGCTGAATGAGTGGCGGGAGTTTTTGGACTACACCAGGCCGGTGATCTACAAGGCTGACAGCAAGAAGGACACCGTCTGGCTGGGACGCTTCACCTTTGAGGCCCTGCGGGAATTTGGCGGGCTGTCCCGGATTTTGACTGTCCTGGCCCGGGGCTTCCTGTTCCACGATCCGGACGGAGCAGTCACGGACGACCACCCCAGAGAGCGGACAGGCTATGCCCGCCGGGGTCTGTGCGCCTGGTGCAGTGTGCCGGAGCGTGCAAGTGCGAAGCCGGAGTGGCAGTATCGGACGGATTTTGGCCTGCTTCATGAGGAGTTCCCGGCGCTGGTGGACGAGGATGGCCGGGGATGGTTCTGCCGACACTTCCATGCGGCCATGGCTTTTGCCCGGGACAATCCGAAGGTGGTGCGGAAAGCGTATTTTGAGACCGCCGGGGAGCTGGACAACAAGTTCGACGCGGAGTGGCGCAAAAAGGTGCGGCAGTTTCAGATGCCGCTGTTTTCCTCCAACGCGGACGCCGCGTGGATCCTCCGCTTTGACGATGTGATGGCCGACGCGCTGGAGCTGGGGCCTCTGCGCCGGGATGAAATAGAGCTTCCATTGGAACTGCGGGTGAAAATCGAGGATGTGAGACCGGCGAAACTGCCCAACCAGGTGATCCACACCCTCATTGCCTACTATATCGCCAACCGGCCCGAGGACAGCGACTGGGTTGTGCTGCCCGTGGCGAATTTCGACTGTTGGTTCGGGGACACCAACTTTGGACGGAAGTACCTCAGCCAGATCCCGGAGGAGATCATCCAGCGGAGCAGCAGCTTCGGCATTAGCCGGTACCGGGTACTGCCGGAATTTCTGCCATAGGCGGAGCAAAGGGCGCCACACAGCGGGCAGCAAGGTTTCTGATGCTATATCTTACCTGCTACCCTCCACTGCATCTCGCTCACCAGTTCCTCCGCAGCCTTTTGGATCCGTTCCGGCTGAGAGGCAAAAAACTCCACCATGGGTTTGCCGCTTTTGAGGTTCCAGATCCCCGCCACCTGTCCGTTGACAGCGATCGTAGGAAGGCAGATGCCCGATTTCAGGATCACCGCGCGCTTGTACTCCGTGGGCAGGACTACTTCCCGCTCCCTGTAGGACACGATCAGGGGATCAAAGCCGGACAACAGCGTCAGCTCCGGAATATCGCCGATCTCTGCGCCATCGTCTACATAGTAGTAAACATTGCGCTGATATTCCAGCCGGGAGAACGTCTCCAACTCCGGCAGCCCTTGAACCACCTTTTTATCCAACCCTAAAAACCACATCGCGTCCGCAATGGTCGCCGGTCCGTAGGCCGTAAAAAAGCGACGCAGCAGCTCCAACAGCACCTGGTCGTTCATTTGCAGCGGCTGGGCGTCGATCAGATCAAAATCACGGCTTGTCATATTCCGGAACGCAACCTTTCCCTGGTAGGCCAGCGAGACAAAGATGCCGCCCCAAGAGGAGAACAGATAGTCGATCACCTTCGGATCGTAGTCATCGGCAAAGATCTTCCGCATTTCAGTGCGGGAGTACACGCCATCCTCCATGAGGCTTATGATCCTGTCCACAGCTTCCCGCAGCTGCGTTTCGCTGAGAAGATCCCGGAGCATCCACTGCTCAAAAGATTGATCTCCCGCGTGGGGCGCCAGCAGCAGCGGCAGATCGTCATAGGCCACGCCATGCAGCGTACCCCGATAAAGCCAGGTTTTGGTGAGCGCGTGCTTCCAGTTCATCAGGTCCGCGCCGCGGATCACCGCAGAAAAAGCCACGTTTCGATGAAACCAGCAGTGCAGTCCCATCAAATCCCGGGAGAGTTGGGTAATATCCTCGCATTTACGGGAAAGATACAGCCCATGCATCCGTCTTCGCTGAATCTGTTCGGCAATGGTATCCATATATGTATCTCCTGCAATAAAGTTACGGCGAAAGGCACAGCAGCCAGATTCCAGAGGAGATCATCCGGCGGAGCGTCAGCCGATATCGGGTGCTGCCGAAATTTTTGCCACAAGCGGGACGAAGGGCTGTGGCGTTTCCGGCTCAGCCCTTCGCGTTTCCAACAGGGCGCCACAGCGGCCACACAGCGGCCAACAAGGGGCGGCCAAGGCCGGAGAGGTGTTAACCCTCCTCCGGGAGTTCCCATCGCTCCTGCGGCGTACAACGGGCGTCCCGCTCGGTCTGGCCTGACTGGGTAGGACGTCCGCTTTCTGAGTAACTGTTCAGTTCATTCGCCAGCCGCCAGGCCAGCCGAAAACCGCAGACGGAACTGTCCATGGATGTCTCCTCTGCCAGACGGTCTTTGGCATCGATCAGCCGGAGCACCAGCCGCCGCTCCGGCTTGTCCAATTTCAGAATGAGCTGCTTGTGGATGGCCTTGATTTCCGCGCGGGTATCTGCCGCCTGAGGCGGTGTGTAGAAGCTGTCATACAGGGCTGTCAGGGTCTTGTTCATGCCGTCGCCTCCTCGCGGTACAAACATATACCACAGGTCGGCGTGGAAAGCTACTGAAATTTTTCAGAGGGTGCCTTTTCTTTGTTGAATGCGTCTTGTTGATATAGTTCCTCCGTAGATTTTAAGGTGGGGTGCCGCAAAAATGTTACTTCTCTGCGGCAATCTTTTCGATCATAGCCAACTCGTCAGCTGTAAAGGTCGTATTCTCGTTGCTTTGATATTATCAAGAATCTGCCCTGGACGGGAGACCGCAGCCAGTACGCTGGCCACGACGCCGTCGCGCAGAACCCAGGCCAGCGCCATCTGCGCCAAGGTCTGGCCGCGCTGGGCCGCCAAATCGTTCAGCGCCCGGATCTGGCTCAGTCTCTGCTCTGTCAAAGCAGTTTCTTTCAAAAAACGGCCGTCAGTCATGATTCGGCTATCAGCGGGAACGCCTTTGAGGTAACAATCTGTCAGCAGTCCCTGTACCAGCGGTGAGAAGGCAATGATGCCTTTGCCCAGCTTTTCCGCGGTCTCTTTTAGGCCATTGTTTTCAATCGTGCGGCAAAGATGGAGTAGCGGTTCTGATTGATAACGAAGGATATCTTCAGCTCATTCAAAATCGTGGCGGCCCGCTGAAGATGCTCACCGTCATAATTGGATAGGCCGACATACAGCGTCTTGCCGGACTGCACCGCCGAGGCCAACGCCCCCATCGTTTCCTCCAGCGGGATATTGAGATCCATGCGGTGATGATATATGCAAAGCTTTACCTGGCCAACAGAAGAATTGTCGAGCATTGAGCCGTCAGTCAAGTAATATTTTGCTGTCCGCCTGATTTGTTTTACGTATTATCATGCTGCGCACTATATCCAGCTACAAAAGGCTGTGCGGCAAACATCACTATGAAGACTTTTTCAATAAGTTGTATAAGTTCACTTGGATCGTTTTGATCCTTAATAGTTGAGACAATCTCATCATAGCAATCAAACAATAGCTGCACAACACTTAGCAAGGACTTTCATTTCGGTGATAATCCTTTCCGACATTATATCTACAGCTGCTTGATAGCTTTCCGATAATGCCGTATGCTCGGAAAGTCCACGTATTGCGTCAGAAGATGACTGAAGTTCTCCTGCGCATATACTCGCAACAATTTCATCTGAATTGAATGGCAATGTGATATTAAGGCCAAATTTTGCCATCCAAAATAGAGCATAGCCAAATGAGGCTCGATCTTCATCTTTATCCGGCAAAACCACGGGCGAAGTGCAATTATTAATGAAATAGTTTGTTGCTTGATAATCAATTGAGAGTGAAGTAAGAGATTTTTTAACTTCTTCAATAGTCCTTCCACATTTTCAAGGTAGTATATTCTTTCTTCCTGGAAAGGGCAGAAATATGCTGAATCAATAATTCTTTAACCAAATCAGGCGCAGCCATCGCTGGAACATAGTCACCAATCTGAGTTCGAATATTTCTATCCAAATCATCAAAGCTGGCCTTCTCAAAATGCAAAGAATCAATTAGCCAAGTTGCTTCCGTTTCTGACAAACTGTGCTTTTCCTTGAGTCTCTTTACTAATATTTTTTTAGTATCATCATTGCCTTTCTGTATTTCTTGAAGTTCAGCTCCGAGAGCATTGAAATAGACCACTTTAATGCAATGGAAAGATGGATTTTGAGTATGTAAGCTACACATACGATTAAAAAATCCATCTCCTCCTTTAGACGTCTTCGTAGATGCAAGGCTTGATAGTGTTAGACTATCAGAAACATTTTTTACCTGGACGGCCTCTACCACTATGCCATTCTTTCTAATAACCAAGTCTTCGACATCTTCCGGATAGTACTCGCAGTCGTTTTTATCTAAAATCAACCTTGATGCAATATAAAGTGTTTGGGATGAAAAGCCCTTCCATGCAGCTTGGGCACCCGCATCAGATTTTTGAAAAAGCATGATGGCAAATTCGCTCCTCCTAAGCAACCTGTTCTTCAAAAAGAGAATACTGCTACATTGCATATTTACAACTACTTACAAGTATAATCGCAATCACTATAATGCTTAATCTGAACCCCTATACCGCTGTCAATATCTCCGATGACAGCTTCCGGCAGAACGCTGTGATATCCCCCTGCTTAGTAATCGGGCCGAACGCAACTTTGACTGCAGAAATTGTTACGCCACCAATCTCATAATCGGAAACATTCGTCACACTGCCGGCTTCTGTATACTTATCCGCTGCTGTCGGGTAAATGAGGTACAGTTTTTTTGCGCCGGTGGCATAGCAAAACGCAAATGCCTCGTACAAATCCGCTCTGTCAATCTCGGAGAAATCCCTACCCGAGAGGATCTTATACTTCGCGTCAACGAGGAAAACCGGCTCTGTAGAGCCAGCAGGGTTGTAAATTGCGACATCTGGGAAAACATTGACCCTTGTAATTTTCCCGTTCATATTTTTCTTGCCCCACGGGATCGTGGCTTGGGGGATAACACGCAGCGCACTTCCAAGGCCAACTCTGAAAGCGGTGGTGATCAGCCACTCCCATATTCTCCAGGTATCGACGATAAAACTCGGAGACATGATTTCTCCATTCTCCAGAGTGCTGCCCATTCCGGAAGCAATATCAAACGCGAGATTATATATATCCGTCCATTCTCTGTTTCTCGCCGGAACCTTAAGCCTGTGCCGGCTCATTACCGAACGCCGGCCAAGCTCCTGTATCGCTCTGTCGAGCGCCTGCCGGATTGAGATGTCCTTGACACAGGGTAAAACGATCCGCATCGCTTCCCTGACAGTCGCATTATAAGGATTGATCTTATCAAAAGAAACTCGCTCCTGCGGAATTCCGTCCGGGTTTTTCTCGAACGCCAGCTCAAAGTTGATCTCCCCGTCAAGCGAAAAATCGTTGAACCGCTCTCGCCGGTATTGGCGGATCGGTTTTCGGCGATGGGCAAAATACTCTCGTGCCAGGATGCGTCCTGCGATGTCGTAAAGCGAATCTTTGTATGCCGTGTTCGAGTGAATATGCTCATTTGTAATAATGCTTCCGTATTTGGAAAGGGCTGAAAGCAAAAACAGGGATTCCTTCCAATTGCCCTCATCCTGATTTTGAAACATCTTGGGAATAATTTCAAGTTCAATATCCTTCGACAGACGAATCGTCCCTGCAATTCCAAGCGCCCTGAGCTTCCTGTCCGTGATAACCAACGCGCTCCGCTTTTCCAGCAGCGCCCACTGGATGGCCTTGTTCGCTGGCTCTATGAGCGGTCGGATCTCCTCAGGAGCGTCAATACCATTTCCGTATTCGACGAGTGAGAGTCTCACGGATTATCTTCCTCCAAAAGCGAGCGGTACAGCCCATAAATAGTATCCCGGTTAATATCGGAGTGGGAGAGCACAAATTTTGTTTCTCCAGCAAAGCCCGCCTCCTGCAACGAATAGGGGGAGCCGCTGTGATCCGCATTCAGGACATATGCCATGGCAATCGGCTCTCCAAAAAACAGTTCCTCGATATGAGCGTAGATCATCGACCAGACATCAGTTACAAAGTCCAGCGCGTCGTTTAACGTATCCCCCTGCGGAGCCGTCGAAAGGAATACGCCCTGGCCGAGCTGGTACTCCGCGCCCCGGCCAATCACGATTTTTTTGTTGACAGCCTCCAGAGCCTTGGCCGCAGCCTGATATACGTCTTGGATCGAGGGATTTTCAGAGGGGATGCCCGCTGTCCTTTGAATTCCGAACCTCTCATAAACCGGCTCATAGTCCGGCTGAAGCATGAGGCACATCCATCTTCTCATGAATGCAACGTCGAGCGGCGCGACAGAGACGTCTGCCTGATTCATCGCCGCAAGAATGTACAGGTGCGGAGAAAAGGCGTATTCGATGTAGCTGCCCGTCTCGGGACTGACAATTTCAAAAAACTGAGTGTTATCCGCCCGGGCGTTATTGTTGTCCAGCCTCTTGTCGGCTTCGATTGTAACGATACTGCCGCCGAATACTTCAATCGCCGGGCCACGGTTAAGCTCGTCAACGATCAGCAACGCTGCGCTGTCGGGCTGCTTTGCGAACTCATTGGCACGGTACAGGATGCCCTCGCTAATCTGATAGCCTTCGCCCCCGTCAAAGCGGGGTGTGATGCCTGTCAGGAAATCTCTGTATTTTGAATTCTGATGAAGCGTCGTTCGGAAAACCTTCCGGTGCGCTCTCTGCATCATGGGAAGCGCACCGATCGTGTTGGCCTCCGGAACTGCCGGGATGGGAATCGCGGCCCCAAAATGGTGTGATGGGGTCGGGTTGATTCCTACGCCGGACTCAAATATCCGGGCAACGTCATTCATTAACTTTGATTTGCCGGTTCCCGGGGCACCCATCAACAGCACGTTGCTTTTTGCCTGCAAATTCTTCAAAATATCAGATGCTTCCATTTGTGTAATGCCTCCCGCTCTCCACATCAACATATCCCATAGCGGTTGTGTTTGCGTTTCTTTGGGCGGTTAATCCTTTAATAATCGGAGCTTTGATGGCCGGATGCCAATTGTCGTTTTTGAGAGAACGCAGGCTCGTAAAATACGGGCTGACCCGTCCAGCGTTATCGAGCACAATCAAAAGCACACAGTCCGTTGAATCCTTCGGAATGACGGACTGCGGAAAGCATTCGTGGATTCTTCCGATTCGTACCTCGTTCGGCCGTGAATTTGTTGGCGGATGGATTTCTGCGTCGGTCGGAGCATGGTTCCCCCAGGAGAACTGCCCCCGGAGCACACCGTCGGCGTCCTGCGCAAACATTCGCCGGAAAGCGGAGAAAAACTCCTCGGCCGGACTGAACCGCAGATCCCGTGCGCCGCCTCCGCTCTGCGTAATATTTGAGGTGGCGGTGAACTTGCTCAAATCTCCTTCGACGATACGCTTGTAGATGACCAGTCTAACATCCAAACCGTGTGCTGTTTGATTCATGTTGTACCTCCTTTAGTAAGTTCAGTCATTTCCGTTGGGATAAAGGCTTTCGCGTTCCGTTTAGCCCCCATATCGGCTCTTTCGGTGTAGTGTCGGTCTGTTTTCCGAAAGCGCTCTTCAGCGGCGGAGAGCAACAGATCTCTGCTGTACGTCGAGCGGGTCTCTCCATGAAGGGCGGGCTGCCGGCGGTCGAGCAACGGGAAGTCCTTTATAATAAGCTCCAGATCGTCAAAGTCCAATCCGTACGCCATTGCCGTCTCCACTTCAAGCTCAACCCGCAGCTTTGCCATTACATCTTCGGTGTAGTATTCGGCCCCCATGCGGGACAGGCGCTTGGCAAGCGAGATCATTCTTTTTGCCCGTTCGCCGGAGAGGTCTATATTGGGCATCGGCAGACTAAACAGCAAGAAGTAGTTTACCGTCGTTGAGAGAACTCGCCGCAGGATCCAGTCGAACACAAAGCTGTTTGTCACGCCTACGAAGAAATAGAGCCGATCCTCCCCGCCGCCGCCCGGAAAGATAATCGTCGGCACTTTATTCCCGCATACAACGCCAGGCGGAATAACCGCGGTCATCATCGAGCGCTCGTTTGTCTGGCCGGCGATATCGCAATAACCGGCTCTGAGCGTGTTAACGCGGCTGTGTAGCTGTTCACTAAGGACTTCGCGGCTCATAAAGAACTGCGGCTTGACCGCGGCAACACTGGGAGTCCATTTAGCGCTCCTGCCGCTTCCGTAGCCATAGGCTTTTGCGCCGAAGCGGAATTGCTGGATCATTCTCCCCTCAATGACCGGGATATCCGTTTCAGACAGCTTCTCGTGAAAATTTGGCCGGTCGTTCGTCATATCGACCTCGCGGGCGATATCTGCGTGCCACTCATCTTTCCAAGAGCGCCCATTTTTATATATCTTTACAAACAGAGCTTTCTCGGATTTGTTACGGCATTCTGGTACAGTCAGATCCGGCCGGATTTTTTCCAGCTCTTTCGTGCTGAATCGGATCTCCTCGCTTCCGTAGACTCCAGACTTATCTCCTGTACATATTTCAAAGCCGAATCCTGTACATCCCGCCACTTCCGGGAGCGCTTTTTTCTGCGAAACAACTACAAATTTAAACCGGGTATCAATCTCAAAGAAGTTTGCCCTATTGTCAAGCAAGTAATATTTGAGATCCTCACTGCAGTTGATCAGGAATTTCCGAAGTGATTTTGTCCCGAGGGATCGGATTAGCCCAGCAGGAACGATATAAGACAGGTGGCCTCCGGCCCTAAGGACGCTGATCGCTTTCTGGAGAAATGCCATGTACATATCTGGTTCTGCATCACCCAAGAGAGGATATCGTTCCTTGAGAAACTTGCTATAAGAGAGCGCATCTTGTTTTTTCGCTATAAATCGCTCCTTATCAAAGTCCCCATATTGCGTACCATAAACATGATAATTGCCTTCCATTCCATTTACAAAAGAATGAAGCGAAAGCTTGACCCTTCCCCAAGGTGGATTTCCCACTACGATATCAAAACCATATTCAGGAAAATGCTCAGATAACAGGCTGTCACAGACCAGCCAATTCTCACACATCTTCTTTATCGCTTTGACCGACGAAGAGAGAGCTGCTACTGCTATCCTCGCCCCGCGGAGCGCATTTTCCGACAGGTCAAATGCGTAAACGCACCTTGAAATCCACTGATTATAATTTTCAGGGAACATATCGAAATATTGTGCGGCAACCGCAGCGAGCAGTATTCCCGAGCCGGCGGCAATATCTGCGATCCTGCTATTTTGCTCCAAATAGTGCTGGCAGTCCTCTGCAACAAATTGAGCGAGACGGAAGTCTGTATAAAACGCCCCATGCTGCTTCTTTTCTGAGACGGAAATCGGCTCTCGAGCTAAACTCGATATGGCGAGTGAAGCCGGGATATCAGTCTCCGCAAGCACGGTTGACAGCGTTTCCGCCGCGCTTTTTACGGCTTCTCCATCCGTGACGTCAATCTTAAACTCTTTCCAGTATTCATCTATGTCAAAACCCCCGGTTCTCGACGCACAGGCTTCAAGAACCTGCAGTCTCCGCTCGTAAAGGAGAGAAAAATCCGTTAGGAGACGGTCGGCTTCATTTAGCAGCGACTGCTCCAGCGTTAATGGTCTGCTCATCCTGCGTCCTCCCGTCGTGCCTGTAGTCTATCAGGTATTCCTTGACTTCCGATTTGCGCGAGCTGGCAGTCGAGTTCGGGCGGTAGCGTCCAATAGAGCCAAGCTCAACCACTTCTGCCGTTCCGGTCTTCTCAAGCTCGTTGACCAACTGATTGAGCTGGACGTGCCCATCATCACTGTAAGAAATCAGAACTCGGTTTGCACCTTGCGAAGAAGCAAGCTTTACAAGCGCCTGGAGTGCCTTAGCCTTATAGCAAAACACAGAAGCTCTGCTCTTCCAGGGTCTGAGTCCCGCCACGCCCTCAACGCCGGGATTATCCCCAAGCGTGATGGTTTCAAGGACATGATAATACGATGCATACTGGCGCTTGGTATAAGGCGGATCGAGGTAAATCACATCATTCGGTCTGCTCTTGATGGCAAAAACATCCTCAGTAGTGACCAGATAATCCACCTTTTTATCCCTCACCTGTAAGGGTTGGAGGTTCAGCGTTCCTAAGGACTGCATTGTCCATTTTGAGAGAAAGCAACCGTATGTTCCAGCAATATTTGCGATGTCGTTAACTGCGCTAATGAGCGTGGCGATAAGCAGAGAAAACTCCTGCCTGCTGATCGTGCCATTATTTCTATATAGATGTATTTTTTCAACTGCACCGTCAATCCTTCTTGCATTGTCTTCCGTAAAGTATTTTCGCTCGATCCCCACCTGCTGAAGAGACGCTGGAGAATATTCCTTCCATATGAATCCTTCTTGCTCTGTCTGACGAAGAGTTTCCAATACAACCTCATATCCCCCGAGGGCGGAGAAAGGAACGTCCCCGGCCGAAAGCAACCTGGCTTCCGATATTACAGCGGCGTTGTGCATCATGTCATTGATCTTGATCTTCCAGCCTGCATCTGCAGCCTTACTCGCCACAATACCTGTTCCGGAGAACGCATCGATAAAATATCCGTCCTCTGTTTGAGGAACGCCAAGATATTGGATAATGTCATTAGCAATCCTCGCTTTCGACCCAATATATCTATATCCCATAAACCTCACTCCATCGTGTATCGCCCTGATAAATGTACCGGCAGTGCGCAGCGTGCCTTAGCAGCGGACTTTGCGCGTTACCGGGTCCAAATTCCATGATGTCTCCCAATCGACAGTATATCTTAATTTATACCATAAATAATTCACAAACACAAGAGTATCCGAACAGCTGCGAAGTTTTAACAGAAAAAGGTCACAATATTCGATTTCTTGAAGGCATTTGTATTCTTTGCATTTTGAATATCTTCGAATGGCCGAATTGTTTTGCGAGAATACCCCTGTCTGGGTCTGTCATCGAAGAGAAAGTGGTTTCATCAATAGAATCCATTTTCATTCTAAGAAGCTGTATTCATAAGCGCTTGAGTAAGGTATGGAAATGGGAGATTTTAACCA
>OFGA01002599.1_pt1 | contig 10992 bp, 13 predicted proteins | sample 1521471 | NCBI WGS metagenome assembly OFGA01 (sample SAMEA3504086, study PRJEB24116) | mouse gut metagenome | biome: mouse gut; feature: mouse-associated habitat; material: faeces | place: Denmark | collected 2011
AAAACATAAATCACCACCGAATGGACTGACAGACTTTCTAAGAGGTTTCACCAGCCGGAAGGCCAGTTCCCAAGGAGGCGTCGTCAATGATCCTGCCTCCAGTGATTATACCTCTATGTTTTGTCTGGTGCATTAAGGAAACCTCAGACAGGGTAAATAATGTTGCCTTATAACTTCTGATGGAGGGGGAACTCCTCCTTCTGTTATATCTATATAGATTTATTAGATTGGACTTTGTAACTATTAACCAGTGGTCATTCTTGACTACACCATTATTATACTAGGAGGTATATATTATTATGTTAATTGGGATTATTACATATCATAATGCCATTAATTATGGGGCCGTATTGCAGTCATATGCATTAAGCCAATATCTCATAGAGATCGGGCATGAAGTAGAAATAATTGACTATAGATGTCCAGCTGTAGATGCACAGTATAACATGAAGTCATTTAGAAACTGTTCATCTATTTATAATTATATTAATCATAATGTGACATGTATGCTTCATGCAGGGAAAAAAAGAAGTTTTAAGAAGTTTATAAAACAATTACCTCTTAGTGAGCAATACACCAGAAATGATTTATTAAAAGGGATTCCTTATGATATAGTTGTTGTTGGAAGTGATCAAGTATTTAATCCGGACTGTAATAGGAGTGATACATCCTATCTGCTGGATTTTGTGAAGAACATTCCTCATTACTCTTATGCCGCAAGTATGGGATCGATAGAGCAGTTTAAGACTTTTAAATGTGAAACAACTAGATTGTTGCAATCTTTTAACGGTATTTCACTTCGTGAAAACGATGCGGCAGAATATTTAACAGAGATTTTAGGACGTGATTGCAAAACAGTTGTTGATCCGGTGTGGTTAGTGAGCAAGGAAAATTGGGAGAAATTTTCTCGGGATTATTCAAAAACTATTGAGCCATATATTTTTGTATACAATCTTATGGACTTTAGATTCATGAGGGATTATGTATTTGAGTTGGCAAAAAAAACAGGTTTAAAAGTAATTGTAGCAAACCGCACACTTATTGGTGAATACCAGTATTTCCATAAAGCAAAAAATGCTTCTAATATTTCGCCAGATACCTTTTTAGGACTAATTAAAGGTTCAGATTTCTTTGTTACAGATTCCTTTCATGGAACGTTATTGGCAATTATTTTTGAAAAGCAATTTGCAGTAGCTTTAAATCCTGGAACATTAACTACTAATTCAAGATTTTCTTCTATTGTTAATGATATGGGACTACATGAACAGGTTCTTAAAGATGATAATGATCCTTTTATGAAGGATATAGATTTCTCATCTATAAAGAAAAAAATGACAACACAGATAGAGTATTCTAAACAGTATATTAATTACATAATTAATCAAGAATATGTATAATACAGATGTTGTCATTAAAATCCAAAGAAAAATTTTGGGGGCTTATATGACAAATAATAAGGTCGCAAAGGTAAAGAATTTAGCAAAAGATACGGGGTTATTTGCTATAAGTGGTTTCGGCTCTAAAATATTGCTATTTCTTTTAACACCTTTATATACAAGTATATTATCTACGGAACAATATGGTATTGCTGATTTAATCAATACTACAATCAACTTTGTTTATCCTGTAATGACTCTTTCAATAGCTGAGGCGACATTAAGATATTCGATGGAGAAAAACTTGTCTAAAAAGGCTGTTTTTAATAATACCTTATTGATAACATTAGTTTCATTCATTTTAGTACTGATAATAAAACCATTTATTGGGTTGATAGATGAAGCTCTCAGCGTATATTGGTTCTATTTCATAGCGATTTATTGTTTAAACAATATTCAACTTTCGGTTTCGAATTTTGTAAAAGGCACAGGAAAAACAACTTTATTTGCAATCACTGGGATCATACAAACGGTTGTAATAATAGTTTCAAATATACTGTTTTTAGTAGTATTTAAATTTGAAATAGATGGTTATTTGTGGAGCATTATTATAGGATATGCAATTTCAACATTAGTAATGTTTTGGTTTGGGGAAATATATATATACATTTTTCCTCTTAAATTTGATAAGAAATTACTAAAGGAGATGCTAGTGTACAGTATTCCAATGATTCCAACTATTATTGCTTGGGCGATTAATACAAGTATTGACAAGTATATGATAGTTAACATGGTAGGTATGTCTGACAATGGTGTCTATAGTGTTGCACATAAGATACCTACAATTTTGACAACTATCTTGATGATATTCTTAAATGCTTGGCAATTGGCAGCCATTTCAAATTATGGCGAAGACGACGAGAGTGAGTTTCAGACAGACATATATAGTATTTTTAATATTGTTGGGCTGATTGGATGCTTTGTTATTTTGATTGCTAATAAATTTCTTGCAAGTATTCTTTTCGCCAATGATTTCTACGTCGCATGGCATTATGTTCCTTTTTTAACAGCTTCTGCATTCTTTTCAGCTTTGGCAGGTTTTTTGGCAGCGGCTTATCGAGCTGCAAAGAAAACAAAAAGTCTATTTGTTTCAGTTTTAGTAGGTGCAGTTGTAAATATTTTCTTAAACTATATACTTTTAAATTGGATAGGAATTTTAGGAGCAGCAGTCGCCACTGGATTGAGCTTTTTTGTGGTTTGGTTTATCAGAATAGTCATGGTGCAAAAAATTGTTGAAATTAGAATAGACATTTCAAAAACAATATTTACTTATGCATTATTTTTTTTTGCTGTCATAATAGAGTCGATCGATGTTCAATATAGTATCTGTTATAGTGTAGGTGCACTTGTTATTGTAATTATTATTTACTTTCAGTCTATTAAACGTATTGTTATAGTCTTAAAAAGTATTATCAGAAGAAAACTTAAAAAACAAAATAGTGTCTAGTATATAATAATCGTCAATGTTAGTTCCTCAAAAGGGTAAAAAAGAAGAGATTTGATGATGGAAGCAATGACTATTATTGTTGTTGCAATTATTATTTTATATACTATACTTTTGATTATTGGTTGCAGTTTATCTTTTTCGTTTTGTCATTACTATGCGAAAAAAGCATTGTTAATTACAGAAAAATCATCTAATGAATCAGGGCATCTTATACAAAGAACTACAAATAATAAATACAGACAGGTGACAAGTTTAAAGCATAACATTAAATCTTTTTTATGAATGGATTTGTAAGTGGACTTATACATTATTTATGTTTAAGAGTTGGTAGAATTCCTTCATTTGCGATAAGAAGAATTCTATACAAAAACATCTTTTGTATGAAAATCGAAAAGAGAACTATTATCTATGGTGGATGTGAATTTCGATCGCCATGGAACATTCGAATCGGAGAAAGTGTGATTGGGGCAAATAGCATACTTGATGGAAGAGGCGGTATTATAATAGGTAATCTTGTTTGTATATCCAGTCAAATTAACATTTGGACAATACAACATGATTCTCAAGATAGCTTTTTTGGTGTAGATACAGGAAGTGTTATTATAGAAGACTATGCTTGGGTATCTTCAAAATCTACATTATTGCCAGGAAGGATGGTAGGTAAAGGTGCAGTTGTAGCAAATAGTGCAGTAGTTACAAAAAATTGTGAGTCTTTTGGAATCTATACAGGAATTCCAGCTCATAAAATAGGAGATAGAAATACAAATGTCGATTATGAATTGATACACATTGGTGGTTTATGTGAGTAAACTTAGCATTCATCAATATTACGAAGGAGAAAGCATATATGATTATAACAAAAACACCGTTCCGCATGTCTTTTTTTGGCGGTGGAACAGATATAGAAAATTATTTCCGTGAAAATGGGGGCGCTGTTCTCTCCACATCTTTTGATAAATACTGTTATGTTACAGTAAGGCATTTACCTAGATTTTTTGATTATTCTACAGAACTCTCATATTCAAGGATTGAACGCGTAACAGATGTTGAAGATATTAAACATCCTGCTGTTCGAGAAGCCATGAAGATGCTTGATATGCATGAAATTCGTTTGACTTATGAAGCAGATCTTCCGGCAAGATCAGGGCTGGGTACCAGTTCATCATTTGCTGTTGGAATGCTGAATGCTTTCCATGCCCTTAAAGGCAAGTATGCAGACAAAAAGAAATTAGCTAATGAAGCAATTTTTCTTGAACGAATTCTCTGCAATGAAGCCGGCGGATGGCAAGATCAGATTGCAGCATCATATGGCGGCTTTAATCGTATTAATTTCAATGCTGATGGTTACGAAGTGTTACCAGTAATTATTAGCCCAGAAAGGAAGAAGCAGCTTAATGAAAATCTGATGATGTTCTTTACGGGTTTCACTCGTTTTTCAGCGTCAGTGCAGCAAGCGAATCATCTGGGATCGAAGGATAAAACTGCTCATCTAAAGGAAATGTATGCACTTGTTGATGATGCAGAAAAAGTGTTGACAGATAAGAATGTAAGTCTGGATGATTTCGGTCGACTTCTTGACTATACTTGGAGGTTAAAGAGACAAATTGGCTCTGCAGTTAGCACAGACAGCATTGACAGATTGTATGAACGGGGAATAAAGGCTGGTGCCATCGGCGGAAAGCTACTCGGTGCTGGCGGCGGGGGATTTCTAGTATTTTATGTTCAGCCTGAGAAGAAAGAAGCTGTGAAAAATACCATGAAAGATTTGATGTATATACCTTTTGAGTTTGAAACTAGTGGAACCCAGGTCATTCATTATACTCCGGAAACATATGTGCCAAGGGATGGGGAAGAAGTATGAAAGTCTTTGAAGAAAGATTAAAGAAACATATTGATCTGTTGATGAAAAGATATCCATCCATAGCTTCTTGCAAACAAGACATCATAAATGCATATCTTATAATGGAAGAATGCTATGAGCATGATGGGAAATTACTGATTGCTGGAAACGGTGGATCAGCAGCAGATAGTGAACATATAGCAGGGGAGTTAATGAAGAGATTTAAAACGCCTAGGCCAGTAACTCCCGGGATGGCAGAAAAGCTGAAACAAATTGATCCTGTCAGAGGCGAAGATCTGGCGAAGAATCTGGAAAGAGGTCTCATGGCGATTCCGCTGGTTGCTCACGAAGCACTCAGTACTGCCTATATCAACGATGTGGATGGTCTGGGAGTATTTGCTCAACAGCTTTTTGGCTTTGGCAGAGAAGGTGATGTGTTCCTCGGTATCTCCACATCGGGTAATAGTAAAAATGTAATGTCTGCGACGGTTGTAGCGCGTGCACTTGGCATTAGGGTAATTGGGCTTACAGGAGCCAAAGGAGGGGAACTTGCAGAGGTAGCAGATGTGATCGTAAGAGTCCCGGAAACCGAAACATATATGATTCAGGAACTACATTTGCCAATTTATCATTGTTGGTGTTTGATGTTAGAGGATAAGTTCTTCGGTAAGTGAAACATTAGTTGACGAAAGGAAATTAGGAATGAGGATAATCGAGTTATTAAAGATATTACATTTAGAAGAGAATCGATTGTCTTAAGATATAATCAGGTGTTAAATTGTATTTGCTTGAGTGCTTTGGAAGTTGAAAATGGAGAGTAAAAGTATCACAAGATATTAAAAATATAATGTTGCATTGCCATGTAATAGAAAAGGTTTTATCACGTTAAATGCTTAAACCATTGTTTATTGATCTTTTAGCTATCGAACATGCTCTTTGAGCATTAGAACCAAAGCTTATGTCAACTGTCTCTATTCAATTATGTAAAATTAAATCAGTAGGAGTAAATATTTTATGAAAGTTATCATTATGGCAGGAGGGAGAGGAACAAGGATTTCTGCTATCACTTCTGAAATCCCCAAGCCTATGATTAAAATTGAAGGCAAGCCAGTATTAGAATGGGAGATAGAATGTCTCCGGAATCAGGGATTCACCGACATCATTTTGACAGTTTCGTACATGGCAAATCAGATTATTGACTATTTCGGAAATGGAAATAAGTTTGGTGTTATCATTGACTACTTCGTAGAGGAAATCCCTCTTGGCAATGCGGGTGCGTTGTTTAAGATAAGGAATAAACTTGATGATGACTTCCTTCTCCTTAATGCTGATTCGATATTCGATATAGACTTTAACAGGTTTGTGGATGCTCATAGAAAGAAGCGGGCTCTTGTCACCCTATTTACGCATCCAAATTCACATCCATATGACAGTGGACTGATAATTGCTAATCCTGACGGCTCGGTAGAGCAGTGGTTGACGAAAGAGGATGAAAGACCAGAGTTTTATAAAAACCGAGTTAATGCCGGTTTGCATTTAATCAATCCAAGTGTGTTGGATATGGTTGATAGCAATCATGAGTTGAGAGAAACGAAAAGTTCAGATAAAGAGGTGGTCAAAGCCGACCTCGATAGACAAGTTCTAAAACCTCTTTGCGGAACACATAAAATGTTCTGCTATGATTCTCCGGAATATGTCAAAGACATGGGTACGCCGGAGAGATTTTACGCAGTTTCTAATGATTACAAGAATGGAACTATAGCCGCAAAAAACTTAAAAAACAAACAAAAAGCAATCTTCTTGGATCGTGACGGTACGATAAATAAATATGTAGGATTTCTAAGAGATACCGATGAGTTTGAGTTGATTGATGGTGTAGCGGAGGCAATAAAAAGAATCAATGCTTCCGGTTACTTGGTAATCGTTGTCACAAACCAACCCGTGATTGCAAGAGGTGAGTTGAGTTGGGAAGAGCTAGATGAAATCCATAACAAGATGGAGACATTACTCGGTATTGGGGGTGCCTACTTAGACGGCATTTACTTCTGCCCACATCACCCGCACAAAGGATATGAAGGAGAAGTTGCAGAACTGAAGATTGATTGTGACTGTAGAAAGCCGAAGTCGGGAATGTTGATTCAAGCAGCTGAGGACTTTAATATTGATTTAAGTAACTCATGGATGGTTGGTGATAGCGAGAATGATATTAAAGCTGGAAAGGCAGCAGGTTGTAAAACGGCATTGATTGGGCCTGAAGACTTTGGTCAGGAAATGACAGTGAAAAGTTTGCTTGAGTTTGTGGAGCGTACCCCTTGGGAGCTTCAATAAATACGGTGTCCTATAACTAATCCTCTACAAAGATTAGAGCATATGATGTGTTCTATGACAATGGTATCCTTTTATCCCATGTAACAGCATTTTGCACTACCTATTGTTTTAAGTATTATGCATATTATAGTATATATATCAATCTTCCTTCTGTGGAAGATCCTCTAAGAGGAGAGTTTCAGAAGCAATCCTTATGCATTATTTTCAGAAATATTTTGGTCTTTTGGGACAAAAGTTCGAATTATGTATAATGCAGATAATTTAGGACTTACAGGAATAGTTTAGAAGAATAGTTGGATTCTCTGGCTTCTTAGTGCTAAAAATTTTCAAATGTCAAGGTAGTAAGAATCTTAAGTTTCCGCAGTTTTGCCAATAGAACCTTATTTTTTCTAGTGTACTGACTGCTTGTAATTAATGGTAAATTATCTGGGAATTTTACCTCCCAGATTCTTCAAATTTTGAAGAATGAGAAATGAGTTTTGGATGAGCCTGTGGTGTTGTAAAGTGCCATGTCACTTTACAACAAGCTTTATTTCGCATTTGCTCCCATGCTGCTAATTCCAGCTCAATTGCGAAATGCAATCCAACTTCCATGTTTGGGCGTAAAGTGTATTTCCAGTCGCTTTGCATAACTGCGTGCTTCCTGTGCAGTATACCTTTTATATAGCGACCCGATTTCATGGGTATTCAGGTTATCCATAACCAAAATAACCTTTTCATTGTCAGGATAGCATTCTGTCAGAAGATATTTTATTTCTTCTGTTCAATCAACTGCTGTCCGCCTTTTCCGGACATGGCTGTAACGCCAGCCGCGCAATGGTTCTGTAAAGATAAATATGCTGCAGGTTCCTTTACGGATGTATTCCGAATCTATCTTCTGAGTATCTCCGGGCCGTGTAGGAAGTGGTTCACGGGTTTTACCTATGTATTGATAAGGCTTTTCGTCCATACAGACTACTGGGAGAGAAGGATTGTACGGTTTCTCATAAATGTCGAGAATGTCTTCCATGGCTGCAACAAATTCATCGTTCTCCTTGTGAGGAATACACCAGTAATCATTCATGCGAGGTTGAAGTTTATTTTTTTAAAGCCCTGCTAACGGTATTTTTACTGACCAGGACATCAAGCACTATTTTTGCTTGCTCTTCCAACAGTCGGAGCGTCCAGCGGGAATGGCTTTCTGGTGCCGGGCTGCATGCTATTTCGATGATGCGGGCTTCTGCGCGTCCATCAAATTTCCGGCGTGCCTGATCAGAATTAACATTGCGGTTGAGTGAAATAATGCCTTCAATCCCTTTTTCAGAATAAAGTCTCACTGTATTGGTAACCGTAGCCATACAGACACAGTTTGTCTTAGCAGGCTGTTTATGGGTAAGAACTTTGCCATGTGATTCATCAAGATCAGGATAATCTGGCATCTATTCCGGACTGTTTTTGATGTTTTCTTTTTATGCATAACGGATTTCAGCATTTTAAGTTCATCATCCGTTAATGAGATTTTATATTTTTTAGGTCTTGCTATAGGAATCACCGCCGTTTCTTTTATATCACGAAACGAAGTTTAACGAAGAATAAAAATGGAGTGAAATATAAAGTATGCAATATAAGACATAAGCAACTTAAGAATTAGTTAGATTTTGGAGATATTTTGGACTTAAGTTGACGACGGGGAATAGGGGAGAATTGAGGGAATTTACGGTAGTATAAGAGATTTATTATATAGGAATTAAAAAAATGTTTAACCTTGAAGATATACAAATATATAATGAGGAATCAGGATATCATAAAGCATGTAATACATTAACAAGTATAATTGATAGCACGAACTTTCTCATCATAATATGCTCAGTGCTTATCTTTTTAAATCAGATGATAGATATTGGAAATATTCCAGAATTTATAAAAGAATATAAGGTGAATTTATTTTGCGCGCTTAATGCAGTATTATTGTTAGTTTTAACTAATGGGCACAATCGTTATTTTATTTATACTACTAAAATGATAAATTTATCAGATTATATTTTTTTAAGGATTCTTGACCTTGTGATAAAGATTTCTTTAAGTATAGTCTCTGTTTTGCAATGTATTTCGATAGATTCATTTATAGGAATATGTATGTATGGATATCTACTGACTTTTATCAGGGTTTTTTATTTAAATAAGGTTTTGGATAAAAAGCATCCCCTTCTAAAGAAAATTAAAGAAACTTGGTATCCAAACAATATTCGTCATGTTCTTGTTATGCTTATTTGGTTTTTAGGGTATTATGGGCTGTTAAAAACTAATTGGATATATTATTTAGTAACTTTTCTTGCTGGAAGCTCTATAGATTTTAGTAATCAAGAGGTGGATAAGTGTTTGTACATTGTACAACTTTTGTATCTTATCATATTTGACTGTTACTGGATTTTTAGAAATAATCGAAAAATAATTATTCAGAAAAACAAAGCTTTTATGAATCAGAGTGAAGATGAACTAATGAAAGAAGTTAGAGAATATTATGCAACTAATTATAAAAAAAATATTTAATCTGATGTGGCTAATGAGATTGCCAATTGTAAGTGTCAGTTTATTGTTAGCATTGATTGCATTGAAACTTTCAGGGACAAGTAATAGTTGTGCTATTATTGCATTAGCATGTATAATCAGTGCAGGGTATATTCAAAATGATCTTTTTGACATAGAGATTGATTTTATATCTGCTCCACAACGGCCACTTCCATCAGGAGTATTTTCTGTATATGAAGCAAAATTAGCTTATACTATTTTAGTAATATTTGGATTGTTGTTAGGATGGAGAGTTAATGGTCTGTTATATTTTATATATTTGTGTTTTGTTTTATATGTATTTTACATATATTCTAGGTATTGTAAAGCATATTGGCTAATAAAAAATTTATTTACTGCAATTACTTCTACTACAGTTATTATGGTTCCATACTTTTGTGGTGGAGAAACAAATAGTCAAATAATAAGTTTAGGTAAAATGGCATTTTCCTTTACATTAGGAAGAGAGATATTTATGGATATTAGGGACTTGAAAGGAGATTTACGCATTCCCAATGTTAGGCGACCAACACGTAATTTTGCGTTAGTTTTTTCGGTGTTTTTTTTGTTGTTTGCTTTTTTTATTAAAGAAAAATTTTTTTTGAAAACCAATTTTTTTAGATATTTTATGTATTGTTTGATTTTGTTGCTTATATACAAAATATTTAAAAACATAAGATCAAAATATTGGATAGGAAGCGAAAGTATGAAAATAATCTATATAATTGATTTGATAAGTATATATTTTACATTAATTAAATGAGTTGTTAAAAATACTAGAGGAGAAGCTTCTAAAGTTTAAGCTGAATAAAGACGTATGAAACTTATAATAAGAAAAGATAAAGTATTTACACATATAGGAATTTATTTGAATAATTCTCAGATTGTACATTTTTCATCAGAAACAAATAATTTCTTTAAAAATGACAAAATTTTGAAAGTAGATAGTTTATTAGATTTTTCAAGACATAGATTAATTAAGTTAATTGATAGTGAAATTGAGATTAGTGATGATGACATTTTAAAAATTTTTATGGATTTTAAAGGTGTAAACAAGAATTACAATCTTACAAAAAACTGTTGTTATACATTTGTAATGTGGTGTTTATATAGAAAAGAAAAAACTGGACTTAAAGATATATTGTTATTTTCAGTTCATTATAAATTTCCTATATTCGCTTTACTGTTATTTTGGTGAAATTATTGTAAAGGATTTTGTGTTAGAAGATGTCGAGAGAAAATATTTAAGGGATGGGTATGTCACTGTTAGAAAGTTGAAATTATGATTTGATGACATTAGTTGTTATCAAATTGGGAAATACAGTGTATAATGGGGATGAGGAAGACGAGGGATACGAGCTTTTACGCTTCCTGAATACAATCATGTATCCGCA
>OFGA01002600.1_pt1 | contig 10991 bp, 8 predicted proteins | sample 1521471 | NCBI WGS metagenome assembly OFGA01 (sample SAMEA3504086, study PRJEB24116) | mouse gut metagenome | biome: mouse gut; feature: mouse-associated habitat; material: faeces | place: Denmark | collected 2011
GGCAGTTTTTATTGCTTCCGAATTCCACAATAACCATGTCATCCTTAATATCAATCACAATTCCGTAAAAGCCTGATGTGGTCAGGACACAGTCACCGATTTCCAACGCCGACAGCATGGCCGCCACCCTCTTTTTTTCCTTACTCTGGGGGCGCATCAGGAAAAACCACATAGCTCCAATTACCACCGCATACATAAGAAGCATACTGATCAAGCTGATTCCTCCACCTGCTGCAGCAGGATCCGCATTCAATAAAATACCCATTTTTCCTCCATTCCGACGTCAGGCGTCTGTATGATATCTTGGTTCATCTAAACAGGAATCATGATTAGAAATCATGGCCCGAGGCCTTCCGGCCTCTCCATGTCTCAAATATAGACTTACCATAACATGATACACAAAAATCATCCATTGGTCAAGGCATAACTTGTTTTAATTTCTGTCTTTTATAGGCCGCGAAGCGTCCTTCATCCAGCGCCTCCCTGATTTCCTCCATCATAGTATTGTAAAAATACAAATTATGGAGTACGCACAGCCGCATTCCCAGCATTTCCTTCGCTTTCAGCAGATGACGGATATATGCCCTGGAATATCGCCTGCAGGCCGGACAGCCGCATCCTTCCTCAATCGGCCTGTCATCCAGTTCATATTTGGCGTTAAACAGATTGATTTTTCCATGATTGGTATAGAGATGTCCATGCCGTCCGTTTCTGGTAGGGTACACACAGTCGAAAAAGTCCACTCCCCGCTCCACACCTTCCAGAATGTTGGCAGGAGTCCCCACCCCCATCAGATAAGTAGGCTTGTCCTTGGGCAGGAACGGAACCACCTCATCCAGGATGTGATACATTTCCTCATGGGTCTCTCCCACCGCAAGACCTCCCACCGCATAGCCATCCAGCTCCAGACCGGAGATGCGTTTCGCATGCTCGATACGGATATCCGGAAAGATGGCCCCCTGGTTGATGCCGAAAAGAAGCTGGCGGGGATTTATGGTATCCTCCAGGCTGTTAAGCCTCTTCATCTCTTTTTTGCACCGCTCCAGCCATCTGGCGGTACGGTCCACGGATGCCTGCACATAGCTTCTCTCCGCCTTGCTGGGCGCACATTCGTCAAATGCCATGGCGATAGTGGATGCAAGATTTGACTGAATCTGCATACTCTCCTCCGGCCCCATGAAAATTTTCCGCCCATCCACATGGGAATGGAAATAGACACCCTCTTCTTTGATCTTTCGCAGTCCTGCCAGGGAAAAAACCTGGAACCCCCCTGAATCCGTGAGAATCGGCCGGTCCCAGGACATAAATTTATGAAGTCCTCCCAACTGTCTGACGATTTTGTCTCCCGGACGCACATGGAGATGGTAAGTGTTGGACAGCTCCACCTGGGTCTTGATCTGCTCCAGGTCCGATGTGGCAACAGCCCCCTTGATAGCGGCCGCCGTCCCCACATTCATAAATACCGGGGTCTCTATGGTGCCATGGACAGTCTCCAGCCGGGCCCGTTTGGCCCGCCCTTCCTGTTTTATAATACGATACATTGTTACGCCTCCCAAAACCGGTCTGTCACTGCCCTCGCATTCGCTTCAGCCCGGATTCCTCATCACTTTCCCTCTTTTGCACGGTAAAAATCAGCCACAGAATCCATTTTTGCACACATATTCAGCAGCATGGCATCCAGAACCGTGATGGCCGTCATACATTCCATGACTACCACTGCCCTGGGCACAATAACCGGGTCATGCCGTCCCCTGATATTGACACTGATTTCCTCCCCGGACTTGTTCACGGTTTCCTGGGTCCTGAAAATAGACGGCGTGGGCTTCACATAGGCACGGATCACTATGGTGTCCCCGTCACTGATGCCCCCCAGAATTCCCCCGGCATGATTGCTCGCCTTACGGATCCTGCCATCTTCCATGCGGAATGCATCATTGTTTTCACTCCCGTACCGCGCGGACACCCGGCATCCGTCGCCGATCTCCACTGCCTTCACCGCCCCCATGGACATGACCGCCTTCGCAAGATTTGCATCCAGCTTCTCAAATACCGGATCCCCGATCCCCGCAGGCATGCCTTCCACAATGCATTCCAGACATCCGCCCACGGAATCCGTGGCCTGCCTTGCTTTCTCCAGATATGCAAGGGCCGCAATGTCGGCTTCCCTGTCAGGCATGGCCGTGGGCGTGGAAAAAACAGCCTCCCTGTCAAACCGCTTTTCATCCGCTTCCACCGGACCTATGGAACGAGTGTATGCACAAACAGAAACACCCAGTCCGGCGAGAATCTTGCATGCTATGGCTCCCGCCGCCACACGCCCCAGGGTCTCCCTGCCCGAAGATCTCCCTCCTCCCCGGTAATCCCGGAAGCCGTATTTGGCGTCAAAAGTATAATCCGCGTGGCCGGGCCGGTAATAGGAAGCAATCTCACTGTAATCCCCGGAGATCTGTGAAGTATTTCTCACCATGAGGGATATGGGGGTTCCGGTGGTTCTTCCCTCAAAAACACCGGAGAGTATCTCCACCGCGTCGGCTTCCTTTCTCTGGGTGGTAATCCTGCTGGTGCCCGGTTTACGCCTGTCCAGATAACGCTGAATGTCTTCCTCGTCCAGCTCCAGCCCCGCAGGACAGCCGTCGATCACCACTCCCAGCGCTTTTCCGTGGGACTCTCCCCATGTTGTAATCCTGAAAATATTGCCATATGTGGAACCAGCCATTTTTGCTCCTTTTTTACTTTATTTTACTGTTGTGCCACGGTATTTCCCCGTAAAGCACACAAGGGCCCCTATACCCGCCGCCTGCAGCAGGGTATACCGGCCCTCGCAGAATTCGCCAGTATGCCGCTTCCGGGCCCTGACCGGCCCGCGGCATATCTGAAAACTGAAATCATAATTTATGGAACGTGATACAGTTGGGCACATCCACCCGCACAGGCGGTCCATTCATGATCATGGTCCCGTTTTCCGTATCTACATGGAAAAAAGTCATGTCATTGGTCTCATGATTCAGGGATACCAGAAATTTATTGTTGGGGAACAGACTGGCATCCTTGGGATATTCCCCTCCCACCGGCAGACAGAATATCTGGGAAAGCATCCCTGACTCCTCGTCCACGGAAAACAGCACCACGGAGTTATCACCCGCATTGGAACTCAGCAGATATTTATGGTCATCCGAAAACGAAAGCGCACTGGAGGCATTGTAACTGCCCATTTCCACCTTACAGGTATCCACTGACTGGATTTTCTCAAAGATGGGCTGTCCCTTCTTTTCCTCATAGGAATATACATCGATAAAACATTTACATTCATGCACAATATAGACAAAGCGGCCATCCCTGGAAATCTTGATATGCCTGGGGGCAGATTCCAGCCCGCTCCTGATCACGTCTGCCAGCATCACTTTCCCCATCTTTGCGTCAAAACGGTACACGTTCACATGATCCATCCCCTGGTCCGCCACCAGAAGATACTTATTGTCATGAGTCATTCTGGCACAGTTAATATGGGGACGGAAATTACGTTCTGCCACGCTTCCCAGTCCCTTGTGATATATTTCATCCGTAATCTCACCGATGGAGCCATCCTCCTCCAGCTTCAGGACTGTCAGCTTCCCATCATGATAGCCTGCCACAAACAGATAGCGGTCCGTATAATCCGTAGAGACATAACAGCCTCTCATGCCGTTATTGGCGCCGAAATTCAAAAATTCCAGGCTGCCATCCTCCAGAATGCGGTATGCTTCCACACCGAAATCCGTGATGGAATAGAGAATTTTTCCATTGTGGGAAATTGTCACATAGGAAGAGTTGGTGATCTCCACCTTATCTTTCTCTATAAAACGCCCCTTTTCCATGTCCACATCATATATTTTAATCCCATTTTTATCCCCGCGCGTATATGTGGAGACATACGCTACATATTTTTCCATGATAAGATCCTGCCTTTCTCCATGCCCTGAATAAGGATAGATATTAAAACATGACCGTAAGCCGTTTCCGCCTGCATGCGGTCCGGCCGTCCCATGCCCTGAATGGAAATATTATAGCATAAATATTCTCCATTTGAAATACTTTTTTCCTAAATTTGCTCCGCACACTTGTGATTCCCTTGTGACGGTTCAGACAGTCCCTTCCGCAAAGTCCCAATCGCGTCTGTCTGCGGCCCCTTCGCAATCAGGCAGGATGCACTTTCCGAATCAAGCAGGGAAGCTTCATCCTCCCCTACCCGCCGCGCCAGGCGCGTGCAGCTTTCTCCGCTGATTTCCTTACGCACCCCTGCGCAATCAAGTAGGGGAACGCTCTTCTCCCCTACCCGCCGCGCCGGGCGCACAAAAAAGGCCGCCCCAGACGCGGCAGCCTTTCCGGAATTTTACCTCCGTAACAGGGCGCTTTCCCATCCCTGTCATCGCGGTTCTTATTTATGACTCGCAGTCATCTTCTTTGTCATGGTGCGGAAACCTGGGATATTCCTGCCAGGGCGGCGGAATCATGCCCGGGCCATCGCAGCATTCCCCTGCACTCTGTGCACGGCAGCATTCATCCTCCCGCACATGCCTTTTTTCCTCGCACTCACAGTCTCTCTCAGGTTCTCTTCCGCGGCAGGGTCTTTCCCTTTCGGGAGGTCTCCTGCAGGGATTTCTTCTCTCTTCCCTGCAGCAGTTTTCCCGGCCTGACGGACATCCGCAGCAGTTGCCCCGGCCTCCGCAGCAGCTAAGCAGCAATAACAATACAATACAATTCATCAGTCAAATGTCTCCATACAATAAGTTTACGATATCATATGCCGACATTTTCATATGGTGCAAGACCATTTTACCCCTTTTTCATCCCCTCTGCCCCCGGCTCCGTCACCGCCGGCTGCTCTGTTTCATTTCCCGGGACACTGATATACATCACCATGCTCCTGGGTGAAATATTCTTCAGGAATGCGGCGCTTCTTTCTTCCCGGGCCGCCTCCGTACAAAAGGCCATCTCCCATTTCAGACCTTTGGGAAGCTTTGGCATGGCCAGCTCACGGTTTTCCCAGTGCATGTTTATGGCCAGGTACAGAAAAGATTCGTCATGGCACTCCCCGTTTCTGGCATATTTTCCGCAGAACAAAAGTCCCACATGCCTGTGATTTTCTTCCATCCGCGGACTCCAGGCATTTTGTCCGTGATAGGACAGATCCGGATAGCCGCAGGCAATGTAATCCATCAGCCGAAGCTCCCTGGCCGGCCGCAGGATCGGATGCTCATGCCGGAAACGGACCAGCATTTTCCAGAACTCCAGAAGCCCCGCGTTCTTTTTTGTCCCGCTCCAGTCCAGCCATGTGATGGCATTGTCCTGGCAATAAGGATTGTTGTTCCCCTTCTGGGAATTTCCAAACTCATCCCCCATGAAAATCAGGGGCGTGGACTGGGATAAAAGCAGCATGCACATGGCATTTTTCATCTGTTTCACCCGCAGCTTCTTCACACTCTGCCTGCGGGTAGGCCCCTCCTCGCCGCAGTTCCAGCTTCCGTTATAGTCCGCGCCATCCCTGTTGTCCTCCCCGTTTGCCTCATTGTGTTTCTGGTCAAAGGATACCATGTCGGCCAGGGTCAGTCCGTAATAATTTGTGAGATAATGAATGTGCCCCGATTTTTCCGGAATATGCCGCATCTGGTAGAGCGCACTGGCCAGCATATTTCCGTCTCCTTTCAGAAACCTCCGCATCTCGTAATACCAGGCGTCATTGTATTCTGCCACATGGGGATAGCAGGGCTGTTCTTCCCTCTTGTAAATCACATCCGTGTGGAACTGGTGATACCAGAGTTTTGTGTCCGCAAGAAAATCATCCGTCGCAAGCATGTCTGCCGGAAGATTCTCCCCCAGAAGATGAAATCCATCCACATGGTATTCCCTGTGCCAGTAATGCAAAACTTCAATAATTAAATGAGGATTTGTTTTTTCCGGAAAATAAAACTCCAGAATACATTCCATTTCCTTCTCATGCATTTTCTGAATCAGTCGTTTCAGGTTGTCGGGATCATGATTTTTACCCAGATAAGACGCTTTCGGAGCAAAATAACTCCCTGAGGTATACCCCCAGTAATTAATCAGATCCCTGGGATGCTCCTGTACCTTGGTCTTATCCAGCATAATAATTTCTTCAAATTCATACAAAGGCATAAAGAGCAGCGTGGTAACCCCCAGTTCTTTCAGATAATCCAGCTTCCGCTCTACTGCTTCCACTGTTCCCTTACGCCTGTCAGTGCCCTGCATACCCATGGAAAATCCGCGCACATGCAGTTTATAAATTATCATATCTTCTTTTTTAATTCTTCGAAAATCCTTATCTTTCCAGCTAAAATCCGAAAAATAAAAAGAGCTTTTAATTTTTCCTGCTGTACCTTTTTCCCTGAGTTGCTGTTTTGAGGAAACATGATTTACTGCAGGAAGTTCCCGCTCCATCCGCTTTTTTTCTTTTTCCGGGACAAAGGGTTCTGCCTTCTGTTCTCTGGGCCTGCGGGTCTCATCTGCCCAGATTTCCCGCCCGGTAATTCTGCGGGCATAGAGGTCTGTCACCTCTTCCCCGTTAATTTCATAATTATAATCGTAATTTTTCCAGTCCAGTCCGCGAATTCCTACCGTATATACCGTCTCATCATTTTTCTGCACTTCCATGGGAATTTTCCGGACCGGACCATTATCTTTGGGATATAACAGCAGATTGCAGGCGGAATTTCCTGCTGCCTGAACGAAAAACGAAATGATATCCTTTTGTTTTGTTACGCCTGCCTTTTCCTGATTTCCGGAACAGATTTGAAAATTCATATGTGCCTCCCTTGATGTCTTCCTCTTCTCTGTAACTGTCCTGTCTCTTTTGTTCTGCCTTCTCAAACCACTCCAGTAGAACCGATTCTGGAACAATTGTTTCTGTCTACCTTTGTATTATAGCAACTTCTCAAAGATTTGGAAAGGACTTTTTCCGGGAGTTTTGCACTTTAGTACCATATTTTTACGCATTCGCGAATTCTTTCATAATTTCTGCCACATGCTCCAGTTTCCGGGCCCGCCAGGCATTTTCACCGCAAAAAATCAGCCCATGCTCCAGATTACCCTTTACCGCATTGATAAGGGCCTCTGTAATACAGTAGGGAATCTCTGCGGGATTACATTTTTCCAGACACTGACGGCATTTCCATGTCTTTTTCAGATTTTTTCCTGTCCGCCCCTCCGACTGAAGGACAAATTCATTGCAGATGGCGCGTCCCGGCATTCCCACGGGACTTTTTACAATCCGTATATCCTTTTTTTCAGCCTGAATATAAGATTGCTTATATGCTTCGCTGGCATCGCATTCATAAGTGGTGACAAACCGGGTAGCGGCCTGCACTCCGTCCAGGCCCAGTTCCAACGCATGCCGCAGATCTTTTCCTTCATAGATTCCGCCTGCGGACACCACGGGAATATGGCGCTGATACTTTTCGCCATATGTCTGAACCACTTCCATAATGCCCTGTATCTCCTGCTCATAGGACTCTTCTGTTATGGTTTCCAGCTCCTCCCTGGAAAACCCAAGATGACCTCCTGCTCTGGGTCCTTCAATTACCACAAGATCCGGGCAGCGTCTGTACTTTCTGTCCCAGAGCCTGCAGATAACGGAGGCTGCCTTCACAGAGGACACAATGGGAGCGATTTTCGTTCCGGCTCCCTCCACCAGAGAAGGCAGAATTGTGGGAAGCCCGGCTCCGGAAATAATCAGATCTGCTCCTGCTTTTACGGCAGCCCGAACATATTCCCCGTTTCTGGTAGCCACCATAATGTTTACGCCTATCACGCCACCCTTTGCCAGTTCTCTGGCCTGATGGATGTGTTTTGCCAGAGCTTTCAGATTGGTCTCAATGGGGGACTGGTCAAATCCCCTCTCCTGGTAGCCAATCTGTGCTGTGGAAATAATGCCCACGCCTCCGCAGCCTGCCACAGCTCCCGCCAGCCCGGAAAGGCTGACGCCTACGCCCATACCTCCCTGGATGACAGGAACGGGCACTTCCAAATCACCGATTTTAAGTGTTCTGCTCATGGTTACATCCTCCGAAATCTTTCATAACGCTGCTTTGCCAGTTCTTCTTTCTCCAAAGGGAGATACTGATGGAGAAACCTGCGGATTTCTTCCTGCATTCCCTCTGCAATTTCTGAAATATTCTGAGGATTTGCCGGCTGAGGCTCCCGGATGATTTTTTCAATGATTCCAAGTTCCTTTAAATCTTCCGCTGTTACCCGCATCCGCTCTGCCGCCTTTGGGGCCTTCTGGGCATCCTTCCACATAATGGACGCAAATCCCTCCGGAGACAATATGGTATAGGTGGCATTTTCCATCATCCACACCTCGTTGCCCACTGCCAGCGCAAGGGCTCCTCCGCTGCCGCCCTCACCGATAACAATGCTTAAAACCGGTACCGTCAAATCGGACATTTCAAACAGGTTTCTGGCAATGGCCTCTCCCTGTCCCCGTTCTTCTGCTTCCATCCCGCAGAAAGCGCCCGGAGTATCCACAAAGCAGATGATGGGACGACGGAATTTCTCTGCCTGTTTCATCAGACGCAGTGCTTTCCGGTATCCTTCCGGTGAGGGCATACCGAAATTCCGGGTAATATTCTCTTTGGTGGTTTTACCCTTCTGCTGTCCTATTACAGTCACAGGGCAGCCGTCAAAATATCCGATTCCTCCCACAACAGCCCCGTCATCTGCAAAATGACGGTCTCCGTGAAGCTCCAGAAAATCAGAAAAAATTTCCCGGATATAATCCAGGGCTCCGGGACGGTCCTGGGCTCTGGCCCGCTGTACCCGCTCCCAGGCAGATACCTTTTCTTTTCTTCGGAATTCTTCCTGGGACGCCGGCCTTTTTCTCCGGTTTGGTATCAGTCCTTCTCTGGGTTCCACCTGCCGGTGCATGGCAATGAGCTTTGCAAGGGTATCTTTCAGGTCTTCCCGTTCCACAATCCCGTCAATGAGCCCGTGCTCCAGCAGAAATTCCGCCCGCTGAAATCCCTCCGGCAGTTTCTGTCTGATGGTCTGTTCGATGACCCGCGGCCCTGCAAATCCCACCAGTGCCCCAGGTTCTGCCAGAATCACATCCCCCAGCATGGCAAAACTGGCGGTTACGCCTCCGGTGGTGGGGTCTGTCAGTACGGAAATATAGAAAAGCCCTGCCTCGGAATGGCGTTTCAGGGCCCCGGAAGTTTTTGCCATCTGCATGAGCGATACCATACCTTCCTGCATTCTGGCGCCGCCGGAACAGGTAAAAATAATCACCGGAAGCCTTTCCCGGGTGGCACGTTCCACAGCTCTGGTGATTTTTTCTCCTGTGACAGATCCCATGCTGCCCATGAGAAACCTTCCGTCACAGACACAGACCACTGCCCGTTCCCCGTGAATAGTACCCACGCCGCAGGTAACTGCCTCGTCAATTTTCAGTTTTTCCCGCAGGGACAGAATTTTGCTCTGATAATCCGGATAATTCAGAGGATCTCTGTTTTCCAGCTCTTCGTCCCATTTTTCATAAGTACCTTTATCCACAACCATTCTCAGACGCTTTTTTGTGGTAATTCGAAAATACTTTCCGCATTTATAGCATACATAATGATTCTGTCTCACATCTTCTTTATAGAGAAGTTCTCCGCAGCCATCACATTTAATCCAGAGACCTTCCGGTACTGACGGTTCTTTTCCGGACATTGGAACAGATCCGGTCTTTTTAAATTTCAGCATTTATTTTCCTGCCTTCCTTCCAAAATTATTGCCACAGTTATCTATTCCTGATTTATTTTTTCAAAATATTCCTGTATAAAACCGGTGTTTACTTTTCCCGAAAGAAAAGCCGGATGATTTAGAATATCATACTGAAAATCCAGGTTGGTGGTAATTCCATCCACCACCACTTCTCCCAGCGCACTGCGCATTTTCCGAATCGCATCCTCTCTGTCCTCTCCGTGTACGATTACCTTGGCCACCATGGAATCGTAAAAGGAAGGAATGGTGTATCCATTGTAAAGGGCTGATTCAATCCGCACACCGTTTCCTCCGGGAAAATGCAGGTCTTTTACGGTTCCCGGACAGGGCATAAAATTCTTTTCCGGATTTTCCGCGTTAATGCGGCATTCAATGGCATGGCCTCTCAGCATAATATCCTCCTGCCGGAGTTTGAGCTTCTCCCCTGCCGCAATCCGAATCTGCTCCTTTACCAGATCCACGCCTGTGACCATTTCCGTAACGGGATGCTCCACCTGAATTCTGGTATTCATTTCCATAAAGTAAAAATTTTTATCTTTATCCAACAGAAATTCAACGGTTCCTGCATTCTCATAGCCCACAGCCCTGGCTGCAAGCACGGCAGTTTCTCCCATGCGCTCCCGCAGTTCCTGGTCTATGGCTGTACCGGGTGATTCCTCCAGCAGTTTCTGATGACGTCTCTGAATGGAGCAGTCCCGCTCTCCCAGCCAGAGCACCGTACCGTATTTATCCGCCAGAATCTGGATTTCAATATGCCGGGGATCTTCCATATATTTTTCAATATACATGGTATTGTCTCCGAACCCATTGACAGACTCCTGCTGTGCCAGATGAAAGGCGTTCACAAATTCTTCCCGGTCCGATGCTGCACGCATACCTTTTCCACCCCCTCCGGAGGAGGCTTTAATCATCACGGGAAATCCTGTTTTTTCTGCAATTTCCAGGCCCTGCTCTGCATCATACACCGGCTCTCTGGTTCCTGGCACCACCGGAACTCCGGCATCCATCATGGTTACCCTGGCCTGAGATTTATTTCCCATTTTTCCTATCATGTCCCCGGAGGGGCCGATAAAGGTTATTCCGCATTTTTCGCACATATCTGCAAAATGTTCATTTTCTGACAAAAATCCAAACCCAGGATGAATGGCCTGGGATTTTGTGGCAATAGCTGCGCTCAGAATACGTTCCATATTCAGATAACTGTCCGATACGGAAGCCTTCCCAATACAGACTGC
>OFGA01002601.1_pt1 | contig 10990 bp, 10 predicted proteins | sample 1521471 | NCBI WGS metagenome assembly OFGA01 (sample SAMEA3504086, study PRJEB24116) | mouse gut metagenome | biome: mouse gut; feature: mouse-associated habitat; material: faeces | place: Denmark | collected 2011
TGACTGGTTCAATCGCTTGATTGCATTAGGCAGTATTCAGCGTTATGCAGTATAAAAGCGAAGCCTGGCGCCCCGGCCTAGGGCGGGACGCCCTTTAGAAGCGCTTTCCGCACTGCTACTTCGCCATTTTCAGCCTCACATCTGTCGTCAGCTTTGTCGCCTCCTTATACGGCCTGAACAGCATATAGATCATAACGCCGAGGATTACGATGGCTGCAAGCAGGCCAATGACATTCAGGCTTCCTGTAAATGCAGAGCCTATCTGGTATACCATCAGCGCCACCGCGTAAGCCAGCCCGCACTGGTATCCGATGGCAAACCAGGTCCATTTCGCGCTGTTCATCTCCCGCTTGATGGCGCCGATGGCTGCAAAGCAGGGCGCGCACAGAAGATTGAACACAAGGAAGGAATAACCCGCAACCATACTAAAGTTTGCCCCGATTTCAGGCCATCCGCCGGGGTAGAGGATGCCCATGGTGCCGACGATATTTTCCTTTGCCACAAGTCCCGTGATGGAAGCCACTGCCGCCTGCCAGTTCCCCCAGCCCAGCGGTATGAATATCCATGCGATCGCACCGCCAATTGCCGCAAGGAGCGACTGGTCCATTTCCTCCTCGCCAAGCATCCGGAATCCTTCCGCGGTAAATCCAAAATAAGTCGTAAACCAGATAACGATCGTGGAGAGCAGGATGATCGTGCCTGCTTTCTTAATAAAGGACCACCCGCGTTCCCACATGGAACGAAGCACATTGCCCACCGTGGGCATATGGTAAGCCGGAAGCTCCATGACGAAAGGAGCCGGTTCGCCGGAAAACATCTTCGTCTTCTTTAACATAATGCCGGAGACAATGATTGCCGCCATACCCACGAAGTATGCGCTGGTCGCCACCCATGCGGAGCCGCCGAAGATTGCTCCGGCAACCATCGAGATAAACGGCACTTTTGCGCCGCAGGGGATAAAAGTCGTTGTCATGATCGTCATTTTGCGGTCACGTTCATTCTCAATCGTCCTCGATGCCATAATGCCCGGAATGCCGCAGCCCGTGCCGATGAGCATCGGGATGAAGGATTTGCCGGATAACCCGAACTTACGGAAGATACGGTCAAGCACAAATGCGATACGCGCCATATAGCCGCATGCCTCCAGGAATGCAAGGAGCAGGAACAGGACAAGCATCTGCGGCACAAAGCCGAGCACCGCGCCCACGCCGGCTACGATACCGTCGTTAATGAGTCCCGCAAGCCAGTCAGCCGCCCCCACTGCCTCAAGCGCGTCCCCTACGAGAACCGGAATACCGGGAACCCATACACCGTAAGCCGCAGGGTCGGGCTCATCGCCATACTGCTCCATCACCGCAAGCGCGGCCTCATAATCGGTAAGGGACGCCGTTTCCACCGTCACCTCCAGCGTCTCCTCATCCTCCACCTCATAGGGGAAATCGCCCGTGGGCGCCGCGCCGTTTTCTTCCACATAAGCGTCATAACCGTCCACGATCAGCGCCGCACCGCCGTATTCCTCTGCCGCCTCCCCATAAGCGGAGGCGCCTATGCCAAGCAGATGCCACCCATCGCCGAACAGCCCGTCATTGGCCCAGTCCGTAGCGGAAGCTCCCACCGTCACCATGGATATATAATACACAAGGAACATAATCGCCGCAAAAATCGGGAGCCCCAGGAAACGGTTCGTGACGATTCTGTCAATCTTATCGGAATCTGTCATCTTTCCCGCGGATTTTTTCTTTAAGCATCCTTTGATGATGCTTCCGATATAGAGATACCGCTCGTTGGTGATGATGGATTCCGCGTCGTCGTCCATCTCCTTTTCAGCCGCCTTGATATCTGTCTCAATATGGGAAAGAATAGGCTCGCTCAACTTCAGCTGCTCTAAAACCTTATCGTCCCGCTCAAACAGCTTGATGGCGTAAAAACGCTGCTGCTCCTCCGGCAGCCCGTGTACCGCGGCCTCCTCGATATGGGCCAGGGCGTGTTCCACCGTTCCCGTAAAGGTGTGCATGGGAACCGTCTTTCCGTTCTTTGCCGCATTGATTGCAGCCTCCGCAGCTTCCATGATCCCGTTTCCTTTTAAGGCGGATATTTCAACTACCTTACAGCCCAGCGCCCTCGATAGCTCCCCTGTGTCGATCTTATCGCCGTTCTTCTCCACCACGTCCATCATGTTGACGGCAATCACAACAGGGATGCCAAGCTCGGTAAGCTGTGTGGTCAGGTACAGGTTCCTCTCCAGGTTCGTGCCATCGATAATATTTAAGATAGCATCAGGACGTTCGCTGATGAGATAGTTTCTTGCCACTACTTCCTCCAGGGTATAAGGGGAAAGGGAATAGATACCCGGAAGGTCGGTGATGGTCACGCCGTCATGCCTCTTTAGCTTCCCCTCTTTCTTTTCCACCGTAACACCCGGCCAGTTCCCGACAAACTGGTTGGATCCAGTCAGGGCATTGAACAATGTCGTTTTTCCGCAGTTCGGGTTGCCCGCAAGGGCAATTCGCATACTCATAGTCTTCCTCTCCTTCTATATATTAGTTTTGACTAACCACAGATTTGAATACAATAGAATAAAGGGGATCCCCCCCCGCACAAACCTTATCATATTATACGCTTTCGACTTCAATCATTTCCGCGTCCGCTTTCCTGATGGAAAGCTCATAGCCGCGGACAGTCACCTCAATCGGATCGCCAAGCGGCGCCACCTTGCGAATCTGCACATCCACGCCCTTCGTCAGCCCCATGTCCATGATGCGGCGTTTGACTGCGCCCTCTCCATGGAGTTTTACCACCCGGACGGTATCTCCGACCTTTGATTCTCTCAGTGTTTTCATTCGCGTTATCCTCCTCACTTTTTATTGATCCATTCAACTTTTAGAAGTACTTTTCGCGTTTCAGACCATGATCTTCTGCGCCATCTCTTTGCTGACTGCAATGCGGGAGTCCTTCACATTCACAATGACATTGCCCCCGATAGCACTGACAACCGTGACTTCCCCTCCCACGACAAAACCGAGGTTTTCCAAATGAGCCTTGACCTCCTGCTTCCCCCCGATTTTCCTTATGATATTTTCCTCCCCGACTTCTGCTAATGTAAGCGGCATCATCCATTCACCTTCTTATAAATATGTATTAGTCTTTACTAACCCAATATGAAAAACAACGGATGCCAGACTCTGTCAGACATCCTTATGTTTCACAGGAGTTAGCATTCGCTAACCACATATCATCATATGACTTTCCTTAATCCTTGTCAACGTTATTTTTATAACTTACTCAAGTTTCATCGTACTAACCAACGCGTTAGGGAATGCTAACTTATTATTTTGTGCAAAATATCCATACTCTCTATGCCGGCGCTTCTCTGTAGATGACGCTGTCGCAGACAAATACGGCACCGGCAGACCCCGCAGGTATCCTCCCGGCTTCGCCTCCATTCCCCGTCGCCCCATCCGTAAGAACAAAACAGCGCAGCCTTCTTTCTAATTCTTCCATGCCGCTATAGCGTTTGTACAACGCCCCTGTCGTCACATGGGCATTGTTTTCAAAGTAGGCCATGGACCAGAAACGATTCTCAATACCAGTCATGTTTCTCGCCGCGGTCAAGGGCACAACACCACATCTACTGTACGAATAATATCCTATAGCCGTATTTCCCCAAGCTGAAGGTAAATCCCACGTCTTCGTTCTTCTCCACATCGGTAACCCGCGTCACCTTTTCCTCAAATGCCACCGTCACCTTTTCCACCTGAGCCGCCGATATATTCACCGCAAAGGCCAGAAGCTGGGTTTCCCCGGTAAGCGTAGCATACCGATAATAGCTGACTTTCACTTTCTCATGAGTGGCAGACGCGCCGTTGTTCCAATAAGGCCTCCACTCTGATTGTGCGATGGGAAAGGCGCCAAAAATCTTCCACACGCCTCCCATCAATTCCAGGGGATAGCCGATGTCATTAGGCCTGGGCAGGATTCCATGGAGGATGGCACAGGAAAGGGCGCTCTCAAAATTCCAAAGGGGCCGATTCTCATATGCGATAAATTCCACCGGCACGCCCATATTCCGGCCGGTGTACTCTGCCCTGAAATAATCCAGGTTCACATCCTCAGCGAATCCTTTCATCAGCATAAACTGCAGATTTTCGCCATACCAGGTCTGATGGATATAGGGAAGCGCGGTAAAATTGACAAAGCCAAAGGCATGTACATTGATCATCCCACCCCTCTGCTCTACCACGTCATACAGCCTCTTGAACAGACGGCGGATGGCTTTCAATCCATAGCTGCCGTGAAGCTTCCCCTCCTGGTCATACCAGCCGCAGCCGTGTTCCGTACTAAAGCAGCATCTGGGATGGTGCGTGCCATCCAGATAGACGCCGTCCGTGTGGCAGGTGTCCATAATGTCTGTGATGCCGTTGATAAAATAATCTTGATATTCTGTATTATAGCATACCACATAATCCCTCTGAAAAGGCACTCGCCACCAGCCGCCCACATGTTCGTCTTCGCCCTCTTGAACCAGCATATTTTTCATCCCGCTCCAGACGGGCGCCATGGAAGACATTTCATAGCCGAAATACGTCAGCACCCGGATGCCCCTCTTATGGCATTCATCCGCAATATACTGTATCTGATGAGCGGTAAATTCAGACAGTTCAAGCCAGTTCTGGGATTTATTCCATTTTTCATGCAAGATCAATGTGGTAACCCCCATTTCTGCCAGTCGGTCAAAGCGGTTCTCAGCAGACATATAGTCCATATAATTCCCCTTGATCTTGATGCCGCAGTCCAAATGGAATGCATTGTGGATATAGGGCTGCTTTGGAAAAGGCTTCACCGGCGTGGCGTGAAATCCAAACTGGAAATCCACGGGGAAATAATCCATTCCCCGCTGTGGATCTCCCTTCCAGGAAACCGGATGGCTGTCCAGCAGATGTATCCGCAGGATTACCATATCTCCCTCCCGTACCAGCTCCATGGCCGCATCGGGGTCGGCGGGCTGCCAGTTTCGGTCGTTCTCCGCAAACCAGCCCAGCCCTCTCTCATCATTCCCTGTCCAGAACAGCGCCTTAAAGGGCAATCCTGCGGACTGCTCCGGCAATCTGCCGCTCATGGACATCTCCTCCATAGGGCGCACCTCTCCGTCCGCCAGCTTCATGCCGCTGTTGGGATACATATGGAACAGGGAGCAGGCTTCCGCTTTCATCGGAACCTCCAGCCAGAGCCGGTCCAGTTTGAAATGAACCAGCTTTGTGTCCACGACGCCGAACACCTGAGCCACTGTTTTTCCCCTTGTCATCAGTTTGAAATCCATATCCATATTTCCGTCATAATCCACGGTGGTGCAGACATCAATGATAAATCTTTCGGACTGTTTTGCGCCACATATGACCGCCTGTTCATCGGAGCGCCTCTGGATAAAGCTCTCGCTTTCATTTTCGGGATAGTCATTGTCCCAGACGGCCGGCTGCCCGTCTTCCACACAGACAACACGCATGGGCGCCGCCAGCAGTTCGTGTCCCTGGGACACAATGGACGTCGGCAGGCCGTCAGGCCCGAAGGTATAGTCACGGTCTATCACATGCACCGTGTGGCAACAATTTCCGCTTTCCACCCGAAGGGGAATAAAAGGTCTTGGTATCCTCATTCTTTATAAACCGCCTTTCTGCGAAAGGCACCGATGGGGTTATGAAACCCAGCCATTGTGCCTTTCACTCATCGCTTTTATCTGTTATACTCACCTTGCAGGATGCCGGCATACTACAGAACCCGAGGAGGTGAGTGGCGGGGCTGTATAGCGGCGACCCCGCATTTTTATATGGTGTCGGCCATCTGTTAAGGCATCAATGAATGGCGCAAACAAGTAGCCCGTAAACTTATCTCTTCCGAAATGCACTCGTTTTTCGCCGGATGGCCAGTCCCTGCCTGCCCTGCAAATATCCTTACAGGAGGCGTTTTTATTGGCTTTTAAAATCTTTCGTAAAAACTGCTGTGGGCTTGACGTCCACAAGACCTGGATCTATGCATGCATCGGAATCACCGATACCAACGGCCTCACAGAGTATAGGCAGGCCCGCTTCTCTTCCTTTTCCAAAGGTCTGCGGGAGCTGGCTGACTGGCTTGCCAAATACTCTTGTTTTGAGGTCTGTATGGAATCCACCGGCAAGTACTGGATCCCTGTTTTCAACATCCTTGAGAAATCCTGTTTTGTTACCCTTGCGCATCCCAAGTATACCAAGCCCCAGAAAGGGAACAAGACCGACCGCAAGGATGCCAAATGGATCTGTGACCTTTTCATGTGCGACATGATAAGACCAAGTTTTATCCCCTCCCCTGAAATCCGTCAGCTCCGCGACCTGGTGCGTTACCGCTCCAAGCTCACCAACATGCTCGTCGGGGAGAAGAACCGTGCCCAGAACTGCCTGACTGTCTCCAACCTGAAGCTTGATGATGTCTTCAGTGATGTCTTTGGAAAGTCTGCCCGGTCCATCACCCAGTACATCCTTGACCATCCTGGCGAGACTTTCGATGTCGCGCCGTTTGTGGACAGGCGCTGCAAGGCCCCTTTGGAGGAGATACAGGCTGCCGTTGACGGGGCAGTCTCTCCCGAACAGGCCGTCAAGCTGCGCCAATGCCTTGCACACATCGACGAGCTTGAGGCCCACCGGAAAGAGATCGAGCAGGAGATATTCCTGATTGCCGAACCTTTCTCCGCTGTATTGGATCTGCTCCGCACGCTTCCCGGGTTGGACAAGAACCCGATGACCGCTATTGCCATCCTCTCCGAGATTGGCCCGGACATGTCCGTGTTTCCGTCATCGAAGCATCTTGTCTCCTGGGCTGGCTGCTGCCCCCGCAACGACCAGAGCAACAGTAAGGTGAAATCCAGGCGCATCTCCACTGCCGGTTCTTATTTGAAACCCCTTCTGGTCCAGGTCGCCAATGCCCTCATCAAGTCCAAAAAGCATCCTGAATTCAAAGAGAGGTATCACAGGATCAAGTCCAACCGGGGACATAAAAAGGCTGTCATTGCTGTCTGCAAGATGCTCCTGACCGCTATCTGGAACATGCTGAGCAAGCTTGAGCCTTATAACCCCAGCGGATTTTTAGAGCACAGGCCTGTCAATGAGAAAAAGGTATTGACTAAGTCCCAGGCCCTTGAGCTTCTCAGGCTAAGAGGCTATACCATAGCTGACGATACGGTTGACGTTGCCTGACTTCCTTCTACGCATAGTTTTTTTGGGCTGTCTGGGGATGGCTTGTTTGCTATACGCTTTTTTGCGGCTATCCTCCACGTCTAAGTTTCAAACTTTATGGCCTCAAGCAATGCCAAGTCCAGTTCGTCGCAATCCCGCAGGAGCGTTTCCAGCTTCAATAGCCTCTGTACCTTCTCATCTTCATAGAAATAATCATTCCAGAGACCTTCGCCACTGTCCGTAAAGGTATGCTCTTCATACTTCTGCCGTTTCAAGGGCTCACCGCCTACGTTCTTGGTATTCAGCTTACAGGATATCGCCACGGAGATATCCGTATCCGCACCGTCCCGATAAATGTAACGCCATAGCCTTACTGCCTGCTTTCCCATTTCAAAATAGTCTACATTCAGAGAAATCAATGGTACGCTGATCAACCTCCCTGCAACGGAATCTCCTACACCGACTACATATGCATCTTCCGGAATCTTAATACCGTTTTTCAGCATTTCCTGAATCAGAAGAATAGCTACGGAATCATTGGCACAGACTATGGCATCAATATTATTTTCAAAAAAAGCTTCGATAAACCGATCCATACATTTTTCAAGGGTATCTTCCAGATAATAAACGGGAAATTCTTCCAAGCCGCACTCGGCAGCGCTCCTTCTAAAGAGCTGCACCTTCTCCCAGTCTCCCGATACCCTGGATCTGACACCGAAAAGCGCTATATTCCTGCGTCCCCCAGCAATACAGTAATCCACGATATCCTGAACGCCAGAGGCCAAATCGAAATATACGCTCGAATATCTGCAGCGCCTTAAAATTGCCGTTCCCGCGCTGATGATGATGGGGATATAACCGTTCAGCCACAGGAAAACGGCTGTATCGGAAAGCCACTCAGCCATATGTCCGTTTACAAGAACCGGCCTGTTTTTTGGAAGAAAGCCTTTACTGATAATATCCCTGTCCGCCACCAGCAGCTCATAGTCATATCGCGCTGCGCTACTCCGGATACCGTCCAAAACGCTTCTCACCCAGAAGTATTTCTCAGTGTCAGGCTGCATAATAATTGGTATCACTGTCTTCATTGTATACGCTCCATTTTCGTCATATCATCTATTGATTTTATGGAGCAGCCTATGTTCGCTGCACAATAGTTATAAACATTTACTAAATTTATTTTATTCGTTTTACTGCCGGCGGACAAGGAAAGCTTTTGAACCATTTCCGCAATTCCCTTTCCGGGCATCCTCCCACAGTTGTTCCGGCACAGATAAACTTTACAGTAACATATCTTGGAGATCCTCTCAAGCCGTAAATTCTGGCAAATCAATAGTCGATCCCCTTACGTCAGAATTCCGCTTATCATCAAACCGCCCATTGTACAAAGCATCAATAATACAAGCCCTGCGGCGGTTTTCCAAAGCGATTGGCCGCAGGCAGGTACCGCAAAGGAACTAAGAGGCAACCGGCGGTACGGGCAGTTCATCCGCAATGTCCTGTACAATCTTCTCCTTTGATTTGGATTTGTCGTAAATGACGATGGCATAGTTAAACACGATGCCGTTGCGCAACCGCGGTATGGTGGCAGGGGCTGTATTTTTCAAAAACGATAGTCTTCCCATGGTACCCGAGGGAAAAGACGGATATTAATATGGCACGGATACGGATGACGCGGACATAGAGGGTTTTACAATGATTCATTATGCCTGTCAGTATGGGCAGGCTGAAATTGTAAAGCTTCTTTTAGAGAGGAATTCAGACAGTGACAATAGGTTCAGTAATGTTGGAGAAACGCCGCAGATTCAAAACAATCCCTGTACGCTGTTTTCGCCAAGGGTTCCCGCAATCCGCTGAACCAGACATAGGCAAACGCCAACAGCTGAGAGGGAATATATGCAATCAAATATCTGAGAGCCAAAGGCTTAACAGGCAGATTCGTGCATAACTCAAATGCCGCTATCCCGATCAGGAGAATGATAGCCCTGTCTAATTCATGCCAGTTGCCGCTTGGGTCTTCATAAATGCCGTTGCAAAGATACAAGACGCTGCTCAATAATGTAATTGCTGTATATATAATCGAGTAAATCGACACCATACGAATTAATTTTTTCTTATTCATTTTATTTCCTTTCTGATGGCTGCAGCCTAACGCATTGATCCCTATACCGAAACAGAAAGGTTCGCACCGGATTCCGGTTTCAATGCTTCTCCGGTTTTCGTATAGATTACAGGCTCTGTCTTAACAGCATCCGCTGTTTCTTCGATAGATACGCCATTGTCTGCATCAGTCTGAACCGAATCCGGCTTCTTGTCCAATGCGGCCTTTCCACTTTCACTGATGCTTACGGTATCTGTATCCTCATTCCGGCTTTCCGCTATCCTCTTTTCCTGCTCCTCGCGCTCTTCCTTGCGCTTCCTGATGGCATTTTCCTGCTCCGTCTTCGCTTTTTCCCTCGCTTCCTTTGCGTCCTCCTTCATTCCTTTTTCTGCTTTCTTTTGATAGTCCTCTGCTTTCTCTGCAAAGTCCCCGACATACCCCATCGCCCGCTCCATAACGGCTGTATCACCTCTCCGCTCTGCGTCTTTATAGACACGGAAGGGGGTATTCAGTAACTTCATATTCGTACTTGCCCCTGCAAGGCCTTCCATTGTTTTCGTATGCATAATTGTCCCTCCTAAATTTTTCCTGATATAATCCTTTCTAAGAAACCCATACAATAGAATCCACGCTTCGCGAGTCTTCTACAATAAAATCTAAAAGAAGATTTTATTGTAATGTATTGTCATGAATGGTGCCGCCATTCCAAAAATACCGGAAAACAGTGCGCATTTGCCACCATCTTCCGGTATTGATACCACACTAAAAACTTAAGTCTCTTTTATTCTGATACAGAAGCATTCTGCCGCCTGTATGTATCATTGTCCTTCTGGCTTAACTCGTTTTCTACCTGTGCCAGCTTTTTCTCCAGCTCCCGGATTTTCTTTTCATCTTCGGAAGCAGACTGGATCTGCTGCTCCAACTGCTGCTTTTTCTCTTTCAGCTTCTTGATCTCCCTGTCAACCTTATCCGTATTTGTGACACATTTCTCCGCCGGCTTTCCCTGGCTGTCTCCGCCTACCTTCGGTGCTTTGCCATCTTCGCTTTTCTCGGAACGGTCATCCTGTTCCTTTGCATGGCCAGCTTTCGGGTCATCAAAAAAGATTTTCCGGTTTCCGTTCTCGTCCTGGCCTACCCGGTACAGCCCCGTAGGTTTTTGTCCCGATTTTTCACTGCTGATGTATTCATCCCGTGGTTCGGACAACTTACCATCGTTTTTTTCCTCAGCAGCTTTCCCAGCTTCCTTTGCCTTTTCCGCCCTCTCGGCGGCCAGTTTTTCCTTCACCCGCTCTGCGTAATCGGCACCAGAATGATCATAATTTCCTTGAATCTGCATTGCCATAAGCGTGTTCCTCCTTCAAATTGATATTGTCAAGCGACTGCTATGCAGTCGCTTGAAACTGCTTTGCAGTCGCTCCCCGCCGCAAACAGCTTCCTTTTTCTTTTTTCGGCTGTAGTAAGTAGCATTTTAATCCATTTGCTGTGTGCTGTTTTCTGGATGCTGTGGAATGATCAGTAGCACATGGAGGACAAATACATTCTCCTGAGTCTCTATACTCATGGCGCCGCCATATTTTTCAGCCACTTTTTTTACATTCGACAGACCTGTCCCTTTTTTGAACGCGCTTTTCCCACGGAAGCTGTTCTGAATTTCCATCATAAGGAAATCCCCCTGGATCCGCCCGGACAC
>OFGA01002611.1_pt1 | contig 10969 bp, 9 predicted proteins | sample 1521471 | NCBI WGS metagenome assembly OFGA01 (sample SAMEA3504086, study PRJEB24116) | mouse gut metagenome | biome: mouse gut; feature: mouse-associated habitat; material: faeces | place: Denmark | collected 2011
CCCTCTGGCCGCGGCTGGTAAGGGGTTGACCCAGGTTGGCGCAGAGAATTACGTGGGGATCTTCCGGCACCACCCCGATAAGGGGCAGGCCGGCAGCATCCATGGCATCGTCGATGGTAGCGCGCAGCCGGCGCAGCAGGCGAGTTTGGATTCGGTTCATGACCAAATGAACCTGGCGCAGTTGATCCAGCTCCGCCACTGTGCGTTGGGCGTCCCGAAGGGAGGAGGCATCGTTTGTGGCAATTACGATGGCCCGGTCGGCCCCGCAGATGGCCAGCCGGAAACCAGGTCCCAGGCCGGCAGGGGAGTCAATTAGAACATAATCGTACATTGTACGGGCGGTGTCCAGAAGGGCCCGCACCTTTTCAGGGGTGAGGCTGGCGGGCATGGTCATGGGAGAGGTGAGCAGAGACAAACCCTTTAACGCGGGGTGAGCAACCGCTGCCCGAGCTAAGGGACAGCGGCCCAAGGCGACGTCGGAAAAGTCCATTAGCGCCCGGTCGTTAAGTCCAAGAGAGATATCCAGGTTGCGCAGACCGATATCCATGTCGATGCACAGCACCGTCCGGCCCATAAGGGCCAGCGAAGCGGCCACACCGCCGGTAATCGAGGTCTTCCCGGTGCCGCCCTTTCCCGATGTGATCGAAACTACGGTGCCCATGGAAGCTACCTCCTAATTCATAGTTTAATATATCACAAATCTGTCATCCGTCAACCGTTTTTTGAGTTTTTTTTAGAAAAATTTTACAATTCACCTGAATTTCCTATGTCGAACTGTGTCAGAGCGGCTCTTTTTGAATTTTGGACCACCGCCGGGGATAGTTTTTTAAGGTGGGCGCTACCTTTTCAATGATAATTAAGCGGTGGATGACCTCTGTCCCTGGGATGGTGTAGTCGAAAATATCTTGGATGCGACCGCCCAAAAATTTGATGCAATGGGCGGCTCTTTCCAATTCCTGTCCGCTGTCAACACTCTTCATGGCTAAAAACCTGCCTCCGACTTTCACATAGGGCAGACATAGTTCGCACAGGATCCGCAGGTCGGCCACCGCTCGGGCGGTGGCAAAGTCGAAGCTGTCCCGAAACCCTTTCACGAGGGATTGTTCTTCTGCCCGGGCGTGGAGGGTGTGGACATTTTGCAGGGCTAAGCTTTGGGACAAGGAATCCAGCCATTCCAGACGTTTGTTCAGGGAGTCCAGCAAGGTGACCTCCAGAGAGGGGACTAATAAGCCCAGAACCATGCCGGGGAAGCCTGCTCCAGTACCCACATCAATGAGAGTCTTCCCTGTAAAGTCGAAATACTTTATAAGAGATGCACAGTCCAGCATGTGGAGGCGGGCCACTCCCTCAGGGTCCCGAATAGCAGTGAGGTTCATTACCTGATTTTTTTCCAGGAGCAGCTGCCCATACTGAGCCAGCCGCGCAGGGGAGGGGGGAGGAATATAGGCAGAAAGCCCTAGTTCCTCTAATCCGGCAGAAATGATTGCTTCCATGCCTTACCTCCCAAAATTGGACATCAGGCCAGTAATACCGATAGGCAAGGTGGCCAGAGCCAGCAGCCAGCACAAAACTGCCAGGGCCGCCGCCGGCCATTTTCCTGGTTTCCCGGTGGACCTCCAAGAGACGAGGGAGAGAATTCCCAGACCGATGAGGCCGGGGACAGTGAGCAGCGGACCCATGTTGTTCAATCCCCGGCCAGTAAAATAGATATAGGTGGTTAAGGCCAGCAGAATCAGCGCATAGACTAGGCCAATCCAGGCCAGAGTCCGTTTAACCGGGGAGGCGGGGGTGTACCCCGATTCGGGGTGCTCTGGTGTACGTTTCGGCATTAGGCGTTCTCCTTCAGCAGATCTCGAATCTCCATAAGCAGTTTTTCCTCATTGGAGGGCTCCGGAGGTGCAGGGGATGGCTCTGGCTTTGCGTTTTTGCGGTGGAGGTTGTTCAGTGCCTTTACCAGACAGAAGACCACAAAGGCCATAACCAAGAAGTTAAGGACCGCTTGTAAAAAGTTTCCGTAGGCAATGACTGCGCCATGGATGGTAACAGATTGAGAGGCAAAGGAGATACTGCCAGTAAAGATGCCTAGAAGGGGCATGATGATATCATTGATGAGAGAGGTTGTGATACTGCTGAACGCTCCGCCCACGATGACACCCACGGCCATGTCTATAACGTTGCCCCGAGCGATGAACTGCTTGAATTCATCCATGAATTTCTTCATACCGCTTATCTCCTCAGCTTGTCAGGGTTTGGATTGGGAAGTCCGGTCCAGGGCCCTTCTTCAGTGCGCATGTGGGTTTCTTTGATGCCCATTTGCAGATTGTATAGGGTTTTAGTCAGGGTAGTGATCTCTTTTTCCGTGAGTTGAGCGAAGAGAATGCCATATTTGAACCGTCCCTGTGCCTCAGAACTGCACCGGATAATTTGTCCCAAGAAGTCCAGGGGGACATATTCGTCCAGTTTGATCCGAATTCGGACTATTTCGTCCTCCATGTGGACGAGATCACTGACAACGCAACAGCCTCCAACACTGATATCGACCAGATCGCAGGGCTCAGGGTGGAGGAGCCGGGTATCACTCTCCCGGTAGAGAGAGACAGGCGCAGTGTAAACCAGACGGAAGGTATCGCGGATTTCTTCGTGACGCTTCAGCTGAACATCTTTTACCTTGAATATGGTACGGGTGGATTCCTCTACAGTACCGCTGAGATGGATGGGGATAAGCTTTCTGTCATAGCCGTTGAGCTTGATTTCAGCGCCAAGGGGGAAAACTTGAAAGGAAAGATCGCCGGGCATACGGTTCAAAGTTAATGTGTTGTTGGTCACCTGGACAATTTGTCCAGAGAGGTGATGATTTCCTTCCTCCAATACCGCGTCCATACGCATTCCCTGGAACAGTTCGCCGGTGGGGGCCGATTCGGTCTGACCGCTGGACTGCTCTGCCGAGCCTTCTTCCAGCTCCGTCTCTCGAGTAAAGAATGAAAAAATACCCAAAATATTGCGCCTCCTTTTTGTTCGATTATGGGTTAATGTGCTTTTTTCGAATTGCCGCCCAGGTCCGCTGCCAGAGGATACAGCCTCCAATGGAAATTGGGTAGACCACAAGAATTCGCAGCAGGAGCAGAACGGCGACCCGTCCGCCTACCACCCGGGGGGCGATGATGTTGAAGATTGTGATGACAAGGCTGTGATAGAGATAAATTAGATAGCTGGCTTGATCTGCTGATTTCCAGAATCGGCCTCCGATTCCTTTGAGTGCTCCCCGGCGGATGGCCCAGCCGTGGAGGGCAAAAATCGTACTGAGAATATATAGGGTGTGGATCAGTTCCAGGTAAGGGGCTGCACGCCGGCCGGAGAAGGCAAGCAGGCTGATAAATCCATCCGCCAGGGCAAAGAAGACGGCAGCGGTATTGAGCAGGGGGCGGTTTTCCGCCAGAAATCTGGGGAGTTTTTCATACCTTGCTCCAGTACAGCAGCCAGCCAGATAATAGATCAGGTAACTGGTAAAGATGCGGTCAGAGTAGCGGAAGGAGCCGCCTGGACAAAAAATTTGAAGGATGGAGTTGAAGTACATGGAACTAAGCCAGGTGAGGCCCATAGCCAGAGGAATCAGCAATACCGGGTGATACCGGCGGGTCAAATTCTGGAACAGAGGAGCCAGCAAAATAAATTGAGCCAGGGTAACCAGGAAGTAGAAAGGTGAGGATAGGGTGCCCAGAGCCGTTTCCCGAATAAATTGTGCGGGTGAAAAGGTGTACCAGCCGATTGTGACAAAGAAAAGGTAGTACACTGCCGCCGCCAGCAGATAGGGGAGAAGGATATTTTTGATTCGGCCCAGATAGTAGTCGCCCAGAGGTTGGGGATGTTCCCGAGGGAGGGTGAGTTTTACTCCGCTGAGGTAGAAAAACCCGGGAACTGAAACAAAGGCCAATCGCTGGGGGACGATGACCAGGGCGTATTGCCAGCTCGTCTTCTCCAAGCTGACCACCGCATGGGACAACACGTGGATTAGAATTACCAGCAGACAGAACAGTACATTGAGGGTGGATAGTTCTTCCAGCCGCCTTCGGGCCATAAGCGAACACATCCTTTGTTACTTTTTTGGAACCATGACTTCCAGGCCGCCCATGTAAGGCTGGAGTACCTTAGGAATGACGACACTGCCGTCAGCCTGGAGGTTGTTTTCCAGGAAAGCAATGAGCATGCGGGGGGGCGCCACAACGGTGTTATTTAAGGTGTGAGGGAGGTAAGTGCCTTTTTCCCCTTTAACTCGCATTTTTAAGCGGCGGGCTTGAGCATCGCCTAGGTTAGAACAGGAGCAGACCTCAAAATATTTCTTCTGCCGGGGAGACCAAGCTTCAATGTCACAGGACTTTACCTTCAGATCGGCCAGATCGCCGGAACAGCACTCCAGCTGACGGACTGGGATGTCCAGGGAGCGGAACAGTTCTACCGAGTACTGCCACATTTTTTCATACCAGTCCATAGAATCCTCGGGCCGGCAGACCACAATCATCTCCTGTTTCTCAAATTGGTGGATACGGTAGACGCCCCGCTCTTCGATACCATGGGAACCTTTCTCCTTGCGGAAACAGGGGGAGTAGGAGGTAAGGGTCTGTGGCAGGGTATTTTCGGGGATTATTTGGTCAATGAACTTACCGATCATGGAGTGTTCACTGGTACCGATGAGGTACAGGTCCTCGCCCTCGATCTTGTACATCATGGCTTCCATATCGGTCTGGCTCATGACGCCTTCCACTACGTTGCCGTGGATCATGAAGGGGGGGATGCAGAAGGTGAAGCCCTTGTTGATCATAAAGTCCCGGGCGTAGGCCAGCACCGCCTCGTGGAGGCGGGCTATGTCACCCATCAAGTAGTAGAAACCGTTTCCCGAGACTCGGCCGGCGGCATCCATGTCCACCCCGTTGAAGGACTCCATAATCTCAGTGTGATAAGGAATTTCGAAGTCTGGCACCACAGGCTCTCCAAAACGCTCCACCTCTACATTGGCGGAGTCATCGGGGCCGATGGGGACGGACGGGTCAATGATATTAGGAATAACCAGCATAATTTTCCGGATTTTTTCTGCAAGTTCGGTTTCCTTCTGTTCCAGTTCTGCCAGCCGGTCGGCATTAGCCTTTACTTTGGCTTTGGCTTCCTCTGCTTCGGCCAGCTTAGAGGGGTCTTTTTTGGCCTGACCCATGAGCATCCCCACCTGTTTGGACAGGGTGTTCCGGGCGGAACGCAGTTCGTTGGCTTCGGACATAGCGGCTCGATTCTCTGTGTCCAGGGTTAGTACCTCGTCGACTAAGGGGAGTTTGTCCTCTTGAAATTTCTTTTTCATATTTTCCTTAACGGTTTCCGGGTTTTCCCGGATGAAGCGAATGTCGAGCATACATATTCTCTCCTTTACATATTCTTTGTGTTTCACGTGAAACACCAGGTGTATTTGGAAAAGCTCTCCTTACTTTATTACCCGATTACGGATCTCTTCATACCGGGCGGCAGGGGAGAGGTGTTCAGTACCGGTGATGTTTTCTTCAGGCAGGAATTGCGCAACTCCAACTTCTTCCATAGCGGTTATCAGTTCCCGACACTGGTTAAAGCGGCCCCGGACATAGGCGTCGTTTAATTCCCAAAACCAGGACAGGGCTTCTGTGGTCTTTTCAGAGGCGGCCAGATCTTCAGAGGCAGTCTGCTGAGCACTGACCGCCTCTTTTAATTGGCTCTCCAGGCTTTCGCGAGTGCGTTTCAGGTCCTGAACCTGCTGTTTCAGCTGGGTATTCTCACTGATAAAGCCTTGAAGGGTCTGATAGGCGGAGGCAGACTGTTTCAGATCGTCAATCTGCTGCTGGCTCTGCCGCCGCTCCATCATAAAGGTATAGAGCAGGAGCACAAAAGCGGCCATAAAGAGAATGGCGATATATTGAAAGACAGAATTCCGGCGGCGGCGCTGCTGACTGGCCCGTCTGGCGGCCCGGCGGGCCTCCGCATCGGGGATAGGGGTCTGTGTTTCACCGGTGGACTGGCTGGGCCGGGTTTCGTCAGTCAAAACTATCACCTCCTTCTCCCTTCATCTGTTGGAGCAGGGTGAGCAGTGTTTCCAGGTCTTGTTCGTTGTAATACTCCAGCTCAATGCGGCCTTTCTTGCCCTTATGAGCAATTTTGACCTTTCGGCCCAAGCGGCCGGAGAGCTGTTTTTCCAGTTCGCCCAGGTAGAGAGAGATGTCCGGTCCTTGGGGCTTGGGTTTCTCTTGCTTCTCGTTTTGCAGGGTTTTGATGAGAGCCTCTGTCTGCCGGACGGAGAGCTGACTCTCCACTACTTTTTTTGCGGCCTCCTTTTGCAGGGCAGGGGAGGGGGCTCCTAAAATAGCCCGGGCGTGTCCGGCAGAGATGGCGCCGTTCTCCAGCAGCTGCATGACCTCCTCAGGCAGGGAGAGCAGGCGCAGGGTGTTTGTGACAGCGGGACGGGATTTGCCCATTTGCTGGGCCACCTGTTCCTGAGTCAGTCCGTATTCCTCCATAAGGGTCTGGTATCCTCGAGCTTCTTCGGCGGGATTCAGATCCTCGCGCTGGAGATTCTCAATCAGTCCCAGTTCCATGACCTTACGGTCGTCTGCTTCAATGATAACGGCAGGGATCTCTTGCAGACCGGCGGCTTTGGCCGCCCGCCAGCGCCGCTCTCCGGCAATAATCTGGTAGTAGCCGGTAGACAGCCGCCGCACAGTCAGCGGCTGTATGATGCCGTGAATACGGATGGACTCCGCCAGTTCGTTTAGAGTGTCCTCATCAAAGCGTTTTCTAGGCTGGTTTAATCCAGGTTCTACCTGAGAGATGGGAAGGGTCATAGAACCCTCACTCTGTGGCTGGAGATCTGGGTCGCCCAAGAGAGCGTTCAGCCCCCGGCCTAAGCCTAAATCTTTGGTTCGTTTTGCCATGCTTCTACCTCGCAGTCTATTTTCGCTCTTTTCTTTTGAAAAAGAAAGGAACCAAAAGAAAACTGGGGGAAAAACTTCGTTTTTCCTCTGTGTAAATCAGGTGCTCCTCATATATAAATAGTATATATGAGGATGGAGGGAGTAAACTATACTATTACGGGAAAGCGCATTTCAATAAGTTTTAACTCGATGCGCACATTTCCTCAGCCAGCAGCCTATATGCCTCAGCGCCTCGGGAATAGGGATCATAGGCAGAGATGGGTTTTCCATGGCTGGGGGCCTCAGAAAGGCGGACATTTCGGGGAATAACTGTGGCGTAGACCTGTCCAGGAAAATGCCGTTTGACTTCCTCTGCCACCTGGAGGGAGAGATTAGTCCGGCTGTCGAACATGGTGAGCAGAACGCCCTCCATCGATAGTTCAGGGTTAAGTTTCCGTTTTACCAGGCGGACGGTAGCCAGTAGATCGCTAAGACCCTCCAAGGCATAATACTCGCATTGAACGGGGACCAGAAGGCTGTGGGCAGCGCACAGTGCGTTGACAGTGAGCAGCTCCAGGGAGGGGGGGCAGTCGATGAAGATGAAGTCATAGCGGTCGGACAGGGTATCAAGGGTATGTTTCAGGAGCTTTTCCCGGTCGTTTATACCGATCATTTCGATGCCTGCACCAGCCAGAGCCTTGTTGGAGGGTAGAACGTCGCCGTATTTGGTGGATACAACTGCCTTAACCGGCTCTGCTTCGCTGACCAGCAGGTCATAGACATTGGGAGAGGCGGTGTTTTTGTCTACACCCATGCCAGAGGTTGCGTTTGCCTGAGGGTCGAAGTCGCACAACAGCACTCGCTTGCCCAAGTCATGGAGCGCAGCTGTAATATTGACCGTAGTAGTGGTTTTGCCTACGCCGCCTTTTTGGTTGACGACAGCAATGATTTTAGCCATGTGGCGCCTCCTTGCGGTGTATAATTATTTGAGCAGCCAGAAAATGAGGATAGATACCAGAATGATATATTAGAAGGGTACACAGTTCATTATTATATCAACCGGCCCTACAGATTTCAACTGTTTTTCTTTTTTTTGTCAAATAATTTCCTATGTTTCACGTGAAACATGGAACCCGGCCCCCGAAACGAAAATTCCCCTTGACGAAGATACGACCTAAGGCTATACTGAACGTTACAATATTACATACATTTCCCCTCTCCGGGCCCGGGGCGGGGCATTACCCGTCTGTCTGACGCTGCTGAAAGAGGTGTTTCACGTGAAACTATTGACTGCCGCCATAAGCCGTATACCAGAATTCCAGCAGCTGTTGGCCGCTCTGGAGGGGGGACGTTCGCCTGCGGCTCTCTCCGGTGCGGCCGCAATTCACAGAGTACACATTGCCGCCGGAATCGGACTGATCACCCAACGGCCTATTATAGTAGTATGCGCCGATGAGTTTGAGGGACAGAAGCTGGCCCGGGACCTGGGGGCATTTGCCGGGAGACCGGTTCCGGTCCTGCCGGCACGGGATTTCACGTTTCACAATGCGGCCACAGTTTCCCGACAGTGGGAACACAGGCGGCTGGCACTGCTGTGGGAGCTGAATCAGGGGAAACTGCCTTTTCTGGTGGCGCCGGTGGAGGGTCTTCTACAGCGTACCATTCCGCCCGCCGTACTCAAGCAGAACTGCCGGGAACTGAAGGTAGGGGATACATGCGATCTGAATGAGTTGGCGGAGGGGCTGGCCGTAGCGGGATATGTTCGATGCGAACAGGTGGAAGGAGTAGGCCAATTTGCTCTGCGGGGAGGTATACTGGATGTTTATTCTCCGGGAATGGAGCAGCCTATCCGGGTGGAGTTTTTCGGAGATGAGGTAGACGCTATGGGGATTTTCGACCCGGCCACCCAGCGCCGGACCGAAAATTTGGAAAGCGCCGTTTTACTCCCCGCCGCTGAGGTACTGCCGCAGTTGGCGCCGGGCGGACTGGCCGGATTGACAAAAAAGCTGGAGAGGCTGGCCTCCAAGGCCCAGGAAAAGGGAAATAAGGCGTTGGCGGACAACCTGAAACGGGACAGCGAAGCTATCGCCCAGGGCAGGAGCTTTCCAGCGGTAGACCGGTATCTGGAACTGATCTATCCCGAATTGGCGGGCGGCGCCGATTACCTGCCAGCAAATGCCTGTGTGGTCTTCGATCAGTGCGGACGGGTGGCAGAGCGGGCGAAAAGCTATCAGTGGCAGATGGAAGAGGACGTCAAAAATCTGCTGGAACAGGGTGAACTGGACGGTTCCTGCGGGGAACTGGCCCTCACCTTTGTCCAGCTGAATCACCGGCTGGAGGACTGGCCGCTGGTCTATCTGGACTCCTTTACCACCTCAAACGCACCCGCACCGCCAAAGGCACTGATGTCCATAACGGCTAAACAACTGCCTCCCTTTCTAGGGAGTCTGGAAACGGCAGTCCAGGATTTGGCGCACTATCAGAACAGCGGTTTTGCCAGTTTGGTCCTTGTGTCCGGGGAACAGCGGGCAATTGATTTGCAGACCTTACTTCGGGAACAGAAGATCAAATCTGCGGTGGACTTCCAGCTCAAGGAACTGCCTCAGCCGGGGCAGGTGGTGATTACCATTGGAGGGCTGTCCAGCGGACTGGAGTACCCAGAAATTAAGCTGGCCATCCTCACGGAAGGGGAAAAAGCCGCCGGAAAAAGACCACGGGCCCGCAAAGACACCACGAACCGGCAGAAGCTGAAGTCCTACGCCGACCTTACTCCCGGCGACCTAGTGATCCACGAGCACCACGGAGTGGGCCGGTATGTGGGTATGGTGAAGATGCCGGTGGACGGGATTGAGCAGGACTACGTAAAAATTGCCTATGCTGGAAGTGACGTCCTCTTTGTTCCGGCCACCCAGCTGGACCTGGTCTCCAAGTATATCGGCGGGGGAGAGGACGCCAACGAGACTAAAAAATTGAACCGCTTAGGGGGCAAGGAGTGGGAGAAAGCCAAAACCAAGGCCAAAAAGGCGGTACAGGATTTGGCAAAGGGGCTGATTCAGCTATACGCCCAGCGGCAGCGCCAGCCGGGCTACGCCTTTTCCAGTGACACACCCTGGCAGAAGGAGTTTGAGGATCAGTTTGAGTACACTGAGACAGACGATCAGCTGCGGTGCATCGAAGAAATTAAGCGGGATATGGAGCGGCCCTCTCCCATGGACCGTCTGTTGTGCGGCGATGTGGGCTATGGCAAGACCGAGGTGGCTTTCCGTGCGATGATGAAGTGTGTGTTGGACGGCAAGCAAACCGCAATCCTGGTTCCAACCACTGTGTTAGCCCGTCAGCACTATCTCAACGCTCTGCGCCGGTTCCAGAAATATCCGGTCAACATTGATGTGGTCTCCCGTTTTCGTACCACCGCCCAGATGAAAGAGACTCTGCGCAAGGTGGAAGAGGGCCAGGTGGACATTCTCATTGGAACCCACCGGCTCTTTAATAAGGATGTCCACTTTAAGGACCTGGGACTGCTGGTAGTGGATGAGGAACAGCGGTTCGGAGTCCAGCACAAGGAGAAGCTGAAGGAGAATTTTAAACAGGTGGATGTGCTGACGTTGTCCGCCACCCCCATTCCCAGAACGTTGAATATGGCCCTGTCGGGCATAAGGGATATGTCTACCCTGGAGGAACCGCCTGCAAACCGCCAGCCGGTGCAAACCTACGTGCTGGAACACGATTGGAATCTGCTGGGTGACGCCATGCGCCGGGAACTGGAGCGGGGAGGACAGGTGTTTTATCTCCATAACCGGGTGGAGACCATCGACCGCTGTGCTGCCCGCATCCAGATGCTTCTAGGGGAGGAGGCCGCTGTAGGGGTAGCCCATGGCCGGATGACCCAGGAAGCCATTGATGATGTGATGGCCCGCATGACCGACGGAGAGTTAAATGTACTGGTGTGTACCACGATTATTGAGACGGGCATTGATCTGCCGAACGCGAACACATTGATTATGGAGGACGCCGACCGGCTGGGGCTGGCCCAGCTCCACCAGATACGGGGC
>OFGA01002616.1_pt1 | contig 10953 bp, 12 predicted proteins | sample 1521471 | NCBI WGS metagenome assembly OFGA01 (sample SAMEA3504086, study PRJEB24116) | mouse gut metagenome | biome: mouse gut; feature: mouse-associated habitat; material: faeces | place: Denmark | collected 2011
GCAGTCTGGAAGCTCGTCGGGCTCATAACCCGAAGGTCGCAGGTTCAAATCCTGCTCCCGCAACTCGGGATGGCAGTACCACGCATGTGGCACTGCCGTTTCTGCATTCTGTGCGGATAAACAGAACCTGTGAGGTTTGTAAACAGAACCCGTACAGTCTGTAAACAGAGCCTGTGAGGTTTGTAAACAGAACCTGTGAGTTCTGTTTGAAGAACCTGTGATATCCTGCAGGCCGGATGGGATTTTGGTGCGGGGAAGCGGTGCTGTGCGGGAGCGGTAAGCAGCTGTGTGAATACGGGGGGAGGAAATAAAGAGATGGCGGATGAGAGCGAAAAAATGCCCCTGTGGACCAGGGATTTTACGATTATTACGGCGGGAACCGTGGTCTCCATTCTCGGCAATTCCATCTCGGGTTTTGCGCTTGGTCTTCTGGTTCTTGAACTCACCGGTTCGACATTTCTGTATGCGCTTTATCTGGTGATGTACAATCTTCCCAAAGTGGCTGTTCCGGCGCTGGCCGGCCCGTTTCTCGACCGCTTTTCCAGGAAAAGGACGATCTGTACGCTTGATTTTGTCAGCGCGGGCCTGTATGGTTTTTTTGCGTGGCTGATCGTGAGCGGAAAGTTTAATTATGGATTTCTTGTCACGGGGTGTCTGCTGCTGGGGACGATCGACAGTATTTATCAGGTGGCATATGACAGTTTTTATCCGATGCTGATATCAGAGGGCAATTACACGAAGGCTTACTCCATTCAGAGCACGCTGGAGAGTCTGGCGATGTTTGGCGTACCGGTGGCTGCGTTTTTGTATAATGTGATCGGGGTTGCGCCGTTGTTTCTGGCCAATACGGTCTGTTTTCTTGTGGCGGCGGTCCTGGAGACGCAGATAAAGGCGGAGGAGGATTATGCACGGCAGGCGGAGACATCCGCAGAGGGCTGGTACGGGAAGACATTTGTGGAGGGGATCGCATACCTGAAAGAGGAGCGAGGGCTCCGGGCGGTGACGCTGTATTTTACCGTGAGTTCCTGTGCGCAGGGAGCGTTTTCCGCACTTGTTCTGCCCTGGTTCAGGCTGAATTTTGAGGGCGGCGAAGTCCTGTATCTGTTTACAATGGGCTGGATGGTTGTGGGCCGGCTGGCGGGAGGGGCGGTTCATTACCGGATGAATTATCCGCCGGAAAAAAAGTATGTGATTGCGCTCGCTGTTTATCTGATAGCGTCCGCAATCGACGGGACAGTGCTGTTTCTGCCGTGGAATCTGATGAAGTGCCTTTGTTTTGCGGAAGGGGTGCTCGGAGTGACTTCCTATAATATCCGGGTGTCCGCGACGCAGAGTTATGTACCGGACGGAAAAAAAGGGCGTTTTAACGGAATTTTTCAGATGGCGACGACAGCCGGCCTGCTGTCAGGACAGTTTCTTTCGGGACTGTCTGCCATTGTGCTGCCGCAGCGCGCCGTGCTCGCCGCTTTTTTTGCGGTCACGGTACTGGCTGCGATTGTTCTTATCGGAGGAAACAGGAATGCTGTGGAGAAAATTTACAACCGCAGGGCGTAAGGTGCCGGGGGAGTGTGGCGTTCCGCCGCTTAAACGCCCGGGAATGGAGGCTTTTTATGGATGCAGTGAAACAATTTCTTCAGATGCTCGGGGAATCGGATAATGTGGTCTTTTTTGGCGGGGCGGGCGTCTCGACAGAGAGCGGGATTCCTGATTTCAGGAGTGTGGACGGGCTTTATCATCAGAAATATGATTACCCGCCGGAGACGATTTTAAGTCATTCTTTTTATGTCAGAAATACGGAAGAATTTTATCGGTTTTACCGGGAGAAAATGCTCTGTGTGGGCGCAGAACCGAATGTAACACACAGAAAACTGGCGGAGCTGGAGGCTGCGGGAAAGGTGAAGGCGGTGATCACCCAGAATATCGACGGGCTGCACCAGCGGGCGGGCAGCAGAAAGGTTCTGGAGCTGCACGGGAGCGTGCACCGGAATTACTGCCGCGGCTGCGGGAAGGGGTTTGATATGGAATATGTGCTGCGTCACGCGGAGAAAGTTCCGCGCTGTGACGCGTGCGGCGGCGATATCAAACCGGATGTCGTGCTCTATGAGGAGGGGCTTGACCAGAGGACCCTGGAGGAAGCCGTGTTTTATATCAGCGGCGCCGATATGCTGATTGTAGGGGGAACATCGCTGGCAGTGTATCCGGCGGCAGGCCTGATTGATTATTACAGGGGAACAAAGCTGGTGCTGATCAACAAATCGACGACTCCGATGGACGGCCGTGCGGATCTTCTGATTCAGGCGGGGCTGGGGGATGTGTTCGGACGGATTGAGCTGTGATAAGTCTGGGAAAGGTGTGAGCGGATATGGACAGATATGATGTGGGCGATGTGATCCGCCTGAAAAAGAAGCATCCGTGCGGCAGCAGCGAGTGGGAGGTTCTGCGGGTCGGCGCGGATTTCCGGCTGAAATGTGCCGGCTGCGGCCATCAGGTGATGATACCGCGGAAGCTTGTGGAGAAAAACACGAGAGAAATCCGAAAAAAAGCTTGAAAACGCATGTAAAACATGCTAGAGTAAATATTCGTGATATATTATATTAATTCCTTGCTCGCTGCAGAGAGCGGCGGGCCAGAGACCAGAAGGAGGAAACATTCGCATGAACAGGTATGAACTGGCACTCGTTTTAAATGCTAAGATTGAAGACGATGCGAGAACCGCGGCTGTGGACAGGGCAAAAGAGTACATTACCCGCGCAGGCGGTACAGTGACGGAAGTGGAAGAGTGGGGGAAGAAGAGACTGGCCTACGAGATTCAGAAGATGAACGAGGGGTATTACTACTTTATCCAGTTTGAGGCGCCCTCGGAGACACCGGCGGCGGTAGAGCGCGATGTCCGCATTATGGACAATGTTCTTCGTTATTTATGCGTCAGAAAAGACGAGGCATAACAGAGAGGAAATGAGATGAATAAAGTCATTCTAATGGGACGATTGACGAGAGATCCGGAAGTGCGCTATTCCCAGGGGGAACAGTCCACGGCGATCGCACGGTACACGCTGGCTGTTGACCGGAGATTTAAGCGCGATGCGGACCAGCAGAGCGCAGACTTTATCCCGTGTGTGGCCTTCGGGCGCGCGGGGGAGTTTGCGGAGCGCTATCTGCGCAAGGGAACGAAGATCGCTGTCACCGGCCGTATTCAGACGGGAAGTTATACAAACCGGGACGGACAGAAAGTATATACGACGGAAGTGATCGTTGAGGATCAGGAGTTTGCCGAGAGCAGGAATGCCGGCGGCGAGAGCTCCGGCTATATGCCGGCAGAGCGTCCCTCGCCGGGCAGTGCGGCAGGCGACGGATTTATGAATATTCCGGACGGAATTGACGAAGAGTTACCGTTTAACTAAATCTTAAAAGGAGGCAGAAACCATGGCTTTCAACAAAGCAGCAGACAGGGAAGGCGCTCCGGCAAAGAGACGCCCGATGCATAGAAGAAAAAAGGTTTGCGTATTCTGTGGCAAGGATAATGTGATTGACTACAAGGACGCGAACAAGTTAAAAAGATATATTTCTGAGAGAGGAAAGATTCTTCCGCGCAGAATTACAGGTAACTGTGCGAAGCATCAGAGAGCGCTTACGTCAGCGATCAAGAGGGCGCGCCATGTTGCCCTGATGCCGTACGTATGTGACTGATTAAGTTTTTCCGGATAATTCCAGTGCCCGACACGGGCTCTGGAATTTTTTGTTGTTTATGAAGCTTTTATTAATATTGGGAAATGGACTTGGAATTTCAGGGGGAATCGTATAATATAATGTTTGTTACATTTGTCCGGGGGAAGCCCGGATTTTTCTCGGAATGTGTGTGGAGGGAGATATGAAAAAGAAGGCTGGCGTCTTGTCTGTGATGGCTCTGGCTGTACTGTCTGCCGCCGGGTGCGGGGATACGCCGGAACCGGCAGTGCAGGAGCAGGTACCTTCCGTCACAGAGGAATTTGCCTGTGAGACGGATTACAGGGGGCTGGCAGATTTTCTGGCAGAATATTACCGGATTCCGGAGGAAGACCGGGGAGCCACCCGGTATTATTATAATTATACGGATCTGAATGACGATGGGACGGATGAGATTTTTGCGACGGTGCTCGGCGACTACACGGCGCAGGACCATGGAGATCCTGCTCTGCTGCTCCTGGAGGATGACAGCGGCGGATTTGAGGTGCTGGGGGCGTTTGACGGTATCCGGACACCGGTTATGGTCAGCAGTCAGACCACGAACGGCTGGCATGATCTGATTTATCAGGTGTACGGCCCCGGCGCGGATACAGGATACCTGATCTGCCGGTATGACCCGCAGGAGGGGTACCGCGCGGACGGGGATGAACTTCTCGACAAGATGCCGCCGGTCTCCGGGACGCAGATTCTGTCAAATAATCTGATTGATGATATGGACAGGGGCAGGTATCTGACGCTCTCCCCGGCGGAAAAAGAGGAGTAATTTTCACAAAATGCTTTCTATCAGGCCGCCGAAATGTTATAATCAGCAGTGAGCGCCATTTTTGAGGTGTGGCAGCTACTGGAAACGGGGAGGCCTCTGATTATGAAAAAAACGAATCTGAAACTAAAAGGAAAGCTCCGTACATATTTCTGCTGGCCGCTGATGCTGAACATTCTGCTGATTATAATGAATTTTTTTCTGTATCTGTATCAGATCGTGCCGGGAATTGTCTTTTCCGGGTTTGTGATAATTTACTTTCTTGTGACGCTGATGGCTTACCGGGGAAGCAGGCCGGCGCTGGCGGAGGAACTGGTCAATTTTGCGACGCAGTACGGTACCGTTCAGAAGCAGCTTCTGAATGAATTTGAGATCCCCTATGCGCTTGTGGATTACAATGCAAAGCTCCTCTGGGTGAACAGACAGTTTACAAAGATTACGGGCAGGGACAGGGACTATCACAAGTCCGTGATGACGGTTTTTCCGACGCTGACAAAGGAGATCTTACAGCGCGCAGAGGCGGTCGGGACGATGAATCTGACGCTGGATGAGCGGTATTACCGCGTTGTGATGAAGCGCATTTATTTCGATGCGATGATCCCGGACAGCACGATGATGGAGGTGGACGGGAGCGATGAGTATCTGACCGCGATTTATCTGTTTGATGAGACGGAACTTTACAGCAGTCTCCGCCAGAATGAAGAGCAGCAGCTTGTCGCGGGGCTGGTCTACATTGATAATTATGATGAGGCCTTAAACAGCATCGAGGATGTAAAACAGTCGCTTCTGATCGCCTTAATCGACCGCAAGGTAAATAAATATTTTACGGAAATTGACGCGCTTGTGCGAAAGATAGAGAAGGACAAGTATTTTGTGATTTTCCGCAAGAAGTACCTGGAAAAGGTGAAGGAGGACCGTTTCCGCATCATAGAAGATGTCAAAACAGTGAAGGTCGGAAACGAGATGGCGGTTACCCTCAGCATCGGAATCGGTGTGGATGGAGCCAGCTATACGCAGAATTATGAATATGCCAGAATGGCGATTGATCTCGCGCTCGGACGGGGCGGTGACCAGGTCGTCGTGCGGGAAGGCGAGGATGTTTCATATTATGGCGGGAAGACCCAGCAGGTAGAGCGGAACACCAGGGTTAAGGCAAGAGTCAAGGCGCATGCGCTGCGGGAGATTATCGAGAGCCGGGAACATGTCGTCATTATGGGACATCATATCAGCGATGTGGATTCCCTTGGAGCTTCAATCGGTGTGTTCTGTGCGGCCCGCGTGCTCGGGAAGAAAGCGCAGATTGTTTTAAATGAGGTTACTTCGTCGCTCCGGCCGCTGGTGGAGCTTTTTACAGAGGAGAACGGGTATCCTGCGGATCTCTTTATACGGAGCGAAGAGGCGATTCTGATCACGGACGAGAATACACTTGTGATGGTTGTGGATGTCAATCGCCCGAGTTACACGGAGTGTCCGGAGCTGCTTAAGAGGAGCGGCACGGTCTGTGTTTTTGATCATCACAGGCAGGGAAGCGAGGTTATTGAGAATCCGGTACTCTCCTATGTCGAGCCGTATGCGTCGAGCGCCTGCGAGATGATCGCGGAGGTACTGCAGTACTTTTCTGAAAACATCAGACTCTCGCCGTGCGAGGCAGACTGTATTTATGCCGGGGTTCTGATCGATACCAATAATTTTATGACGAAAACGGGGGTCAGGACGTTTGAGGCGGCGGCTTATCTGCGGAGAGCGGGCGCAGAGGTGACGCGGGTCCGCAAGCTTCTGCGCAATGATCTGGGGGATTATAAGGCGAGGGCCGAGGCGGTGCGCCATGCGATTGTCTACCGTAATTCCTTTGCCATCTCGATCTGTCCGGCGGATAATCTGGAGAGCCCGACGGTCGTCTGCGCGCAGGCGGCGAATGAACTGCTCAATATTATCGGAATCAAGGCGTCATTTGTGCTGACCGAGTATCACGGAAAGATTTATGTAAGTTCCAGATCCATCGACGAGATTAATGTCCAGCTCATTATGGAGCGTCTCGGCGGCGGCGGTCACATGAATGTGGCCGGGGCGCAGCTGACGGACTGCACGGTAATGCGCGCAAAATGTATTATCCAGGATACGATCGATGAGATGATAAAAGCGGGCGATATCAAAGAATAAAAAGACGGAGGAGTGTCATGAAAGTAATTTTATTACAGGATGTAAAAGCTCTTGGAAAAGAGGGGGACGTTGTCAATGTGAGCGACGGTTACGCGCGGAATCTGCTTCTGCCCAAAAAGATGGGGGTTGAAGCGACCCCGAAACATATGAATGACTTAAAGCTTAAGAAGCAGCATGAAGCGAAAGAAGCGCAGGAGCTTTATGAAGCGGCGCAGGCGCTCGCAGAGAAGCTGAAGGACAAAAAGGTGACGGTGAAAATGAAGGCGGGCGAGGGCGGCCGCACGTTCGGCTCCGTCTCGACGAAGGAGATTGCGACGGCGGCAAAGGAGCAGCTTGGTCTGGAGCTTGACAAGAAGAAGATGCAGCTGCCGGAGCCGATCAGGGCGTTCGGGATGACAGAGGTATCCGTTAAGCTTCATCCGAAGGTGACGGGAAGCCTGACGGTACACGTTGTGGAGGCGTAATCATTTATGGAAGAGGCGCTGATAAAACGCATCATGCCAAACAGCCTGGAAGCAGAGCAGTCGGTCATCGGTTCCATGATTATGGATAAGGATGCGATTGTGGCGGCGATGGAAATGCTTCTCGCGGAAGATTTTTACTATCAGCAGTACGGGATTCTGTTCGACGCCATGATTGAGCTTTACAATAAGGGGATGCCGGTGGATCTGGTGACACTCCAGAATAAGCTGAAAGAAAAGGATGTGCCGCCAGAGATCGCGAGCCTTGAGTTTGTGAGGGATCTGCTGACGGCTGTGCCGACTTCTGCAAACATAAAATACTATGCGCAGATTGTGAAAGATCATTCCATGAGCCGGAAACTGATCCGTCTCATGGAAGAGATTGCGAATGAATGCTATATTGGCAGAGAGAGCATCCACACGATCATGGACGTCGTGGAGAAGAAAGTATTCGAGCTTCTCTCGGCGCGCGGCAGCGGCGGTGATTTTGTGCCGATCCGCCAGGTGGTTATGAATGCGCTGGAGAAAATAGAGAATGCGGCCAGAAATTCCGGCGCTGTGACGGGTATCGCCACCGGATTTATCGACCTTGATTACCGGACTGCGGGGCTGCAGCCCTCGGATCTGATTCTGATAGCGGCCCGCCCTTCCATGGGGAAAACGGCGTTTGTACTCAATATAGCCCAGTATGTCGCGTTTCACGAAGATTTATGTACAGCTATCTTCTCGCTGGAAATGTCAAAAGAGCAGCTTGTGAACCGCCTGTTTTCCCTGGAGGCGCGGGTGGACGCGCAGGCACTCCGCACCGGAAATCTCTCCGATGTGGACTGGGAAAAGCTTATCGAGGGCGCCGGTGTTATCGGGAATTCAAAGCTTATCATTGACGATACGCCGGGGATCACGATTTCAGAGATGCGGAGTAAGTGCCGCAGGTATAAACTGGAATATGATCTGAAGCTGATCATTATTGATTATCTGCAGCTGATGTCCGGTTCCGGTCGTTCCGGCGATTCACGCCAGCAGGAGATCTCCGATATTTCCCGTTCGCTGAAAGCGCTTGCGCGTGAGCTTGCCGTTCCGGTGATTGCGCTCTCACAGTTATCCCGTGCGGTGGAGCAGCGGCCGGATCACAGGCCGATGTTATCAGATCTGCGCGAATCGGGCGCAATCGAGCAGGATGCCGACGTGGTTATGTTTATTTACCGCGATGAGTATTATAATCATGATTCCGAGATGAAAGGAATCTCGGAGATTATTATTGCAAAACAGAGGAACGGCCCGATTGGAACAGTTAATCTTGTCTGGCTTCCGCAGTATACAAAATTTGCAAATATGGAAAAATAGTGTCATAAATATAAAATGTGTGTGGAAATCTGTACATTCACATTCATCAGCCCTCCTATCGCCGGTTGCCGGAAGATATGAGGGCTGACGCATTTCCGGCGGGAGAAGCAGAAGAAAAACTGAGGATAATTTTTGAGGAATCTTGTCATACTGCGGTTATGTGGGTATAATAAGACGGTATCAGATAGTGTGTGGAAAGGATGCGTGGCCATGTATCAGCAGATTGCGGAATATTTTCAGACAAGCAGTGAACGGTGGTTTTCGATGCTTGCCGGACATATTGGGCTCAGCGCGGGAGCGCTGCTGCCGGCGATTGTAATTGCAGTGCCGGCAGGATTTTTGTGTGTCCGGTATGCGCGCCTGAACCGGCCGGTCACCGCGTTGTTTGGCACGCTGCGGATTATCCCGAGTCTGGCGGTTCTTCTTCTGATGCTGCCTGTTCTGGGTACCGGGGCGCTGCCGGCCATGGCGGCTCTGGTGCTTCTGGCGATCCCGCCGATTCTGGCAAACACAATCGCAGGACTTAACGGTGTGCCTGATTTTATGCTGGAAACCGCGGTGAGTCTTGGGATGACACAGGAACAGGTCTGGTGGAAGGTCCGTTTTCCGCTCGCACTGCCGCTGATTTTTGCCGGGGTTAAGACGGCAGCGGTGGAGATTATCGCGAGTGCGACACTGGCTGCGCGCATCGGCGCCGGCGGTCTGGGGGATCTGATATTTACCGGCATTGGTCTGTTCCGGACAGACCTGCTGCTGATCGGCGGAGGTTCCGTTGCCGTGCTCTCGCTCCTGGCCGGTCTGCTGTTCGGCCTGCTGGAAAAAATGTGCATCCGGTATAAAACGATATAAAGGAGATTTACAGATGAAGAAAAAAAATATTGCGGTTTCAGCCGCGGCGGTGTCTGCCGCGGGTTTCCTGCTGTTATCAGGATGCGGCGGTACGGACGGCGCGGTTGTGCGCGTGGGTTCCAAGGATTTTACGGAAGGGCTGCTGGTGAGCGAGATTTATGCGCTGGCGCTGGAGGATGCCGGGTATAAGGTGGAGCGGAATATGAATATTGCAGGGTCTGTCGTTCACACGGCGATCACCAGTGATGAATTCGACCTCTATCCCGAATATACCGGGACGGCGCTGCTGTCCGTATTACAGATGGAGATGAACAGCGACCCGGATGTGGTCTATGATACGGTGAAGGCTGCCTATGACGAACAGTTTGATCTGACCTGGCTGGATTCCACGCAGGTGAACAACAGAAACGGGCTGGCAATCCGGACGGAGCTTGCGCAGGAGTACGGCATTTATACGATGTCGGATCTGCAGGCCGCTGCGGATAAAATAAAGGTCTGTTCCCAGGGGGAATTTGAATATCGTGAGGACGGGCTTCCGGGACTTGCGAAAGTGTATGGGGAGTTTGACTTTGCGTCGATCAATCTGTACGACAGCGGGCTGAAATACGAGATTCTGGCGAACGCGGAGGCGGACGTGTGCCCGGCTTACGCCACTGACGCGCAGCTTGTGGACAAGGACAGATTTACGTTCCTTGAGGATGACAAAAAATTCTGGCCACCGTATTATATGGCTCCTGTTGTGCGCAATGATCTTCTCGGGGAGCAGCCTGAAATCGCGGAGGTTCTCAACCGCGTCAGCGCCAGCCTGGATACGGAAACAATGATTTCGCTGAATGCGAAAGTGGATATTGATAAACAGGAATATGAGGATGTGGCAAAAGAGTTTTATGACAGCATCCGCAGATAAGGCAGGGGGGCGTTACAGTGGTGCACGCAATTGAATTCCGGAATGTGACAAAAACATTTAAGGGCGCAGGTTACAGCGCTGTGGACCATGTGAGCTTTACCGTCGAAGAGGGGGAATTTATCACGATTCTCGGATCTTCCGGCTGTGGGAAGACGACGCTTCTTAAGATGATCAACCGGCTGTATGAGCCCGATGACGGAAAGGTGCTGCTGTCAGGCACGGATATCAGTAGCGTGGATGTCGTCAGTTTAAGGCGGCGTATCGGTTATGTTATTCAGCAGATCGGCCTGTTTCCGCATCTCACCGTCGGTGAGAATATCGCCACGCTTCCAAAGCTTCTGAAATGGGAAAAAGAAAAGACGGCCGCCCGCGTGGATGAGCTGCTCATCATGGCGGGGCTTGCGCCGGATGAATTCCGAAACAGATATCCGTCGCAGCTGTCCGGCGGCCAGCAGCAGCGCGTGGGGCTTGCGCGTGCGCTGGCGGCGGAGCCGTTTGGAGCGATTGACTCCATCACGCGCACGAAGCTTCAGGACGAACTTCTCGCGCTGCACGGCGGGATGAAGAAAACATTTCTGTTTGTGACGCATGACATCGAGGAAGCATTGAAGCTTGGGACGCGCGTTATGATAATGAATGGAGGAAAAGTCATACAGTATGACACGCCGGAACAGATTATCCGGAATCCGGCGGATGCATTTGTGCGCTCCCTCGTGGAGGCGGCGCGGGCAAAAGAACAGTTCTGGGAG
>OFGA01002617.1_pt1 | contig 10950 bp, 12 predicted proteins | sample 1521471 | NCBI WGS metagenome assembly OFGA01 (sample SAMEA3504086, study PRJEB24116) | mouse gut metagenome | biome: mouse gut; feature: mouse-associated habitat; material: faeces | place: Denmark | collected 2011
GAGGGAGAAGCAAAGATGCTGATTGAGATGGGTCAGGAATATGGGATGGACGATGCGGCAATTCTGAAAAGGATGCAGGAAAAAATAGGCCTGTCGTTGGAACAGGCGGTTTCGTATCTGAAGCAGTATGGGAAACGTCTTGTATAGACTGCTATGGATGGGGTGCAGAGGGATAAAAGGGAAAGGCATGTAAAGTACGGGAATATGACTTTAGTGAAAGGATAAAAGATAATGCCTAAAAAGACGCCGGATTATGATAATGTGTTTAAGACGATGAAGAGTAAGCATAAGAGGTTGTTTGTATCGGTAATTAATGATTGCTTCGGAACGAATTACCCGCTGGATATCAAGATGGAGGTTTTGCCGTCGGAAGGATATTTGACGGGGAAGGAAATGGCGGATGGGAGCGGTGAAATAGAGGAGAAGGTTTCGGATTTTTTGATCCGGATAGAAGGGGAGATTTATCTGTTGGAATGCCAGAGTTATGATGATGACTTTATGGCAATCCGGATTGCGGAATATGCATTTGTGGCGGCAAGGCAGTATGCGGACTGGGATATTGGTCATGCGAGGATAAAGATGCCGCGGTTTTCAGTAATCTATGTGAAACGGACGGGGAAGACGCCTGAGAAGACGACGGTGACGTTTGCATTTCCGGACGGGCAGGAGGTGACGTATGCGTCGGCAAATGTGATCCTGGAGGAAATGACGAAAGAGTATATGGTGGAAAAGAGGCTGTTTCCTTATATCCCTTATTATATAACGAGGTATGAGAAGGAGCTGATATCGGGGAAGGGGATAGAGAGGGCAGTTTGTGATTTGGAGTATTTCAGGGACGAGATGGTCCGGCTGCATGGGGAAAAGGAATTGTCGGATGAGGAAATGCTGGATTTAAAAGGGTTTATGAATACGATAATTACGCATATAACGGATGGGAACCAACAGGAAGAAAGGCTGGTGAAGATTATGGGCGGAACGGTAATTGAAACGGAATCGGAAAAATTGGTGCGTCAGGGGATACGTCAGGGCATATGCCAGGGTATACGCCAGGGAATGAATGAGGGAGAAGCAAAGATGCTGATTGAGATGGGTCAGGAATATGGGATGGACGATGGGGCAATTCTGAAAAGGATGCAGGAAAAAATAGGTCTGTCATTGGAAGAGGCGGTTTCGTATCTAAGGCAGTATGGGAAACGTCTTGTATAGACTGCCGCAGTCGGAGCGCGCAGAGATTTATTTCTTTTTCAGTATGGCCAATGCGCCGTAGTGGGCGACGGTGAACGCTGCAGGGGCAATTTCGGAGAGGAGTTTTGTATGTTCCTGTTCCCAGGCGGCTATTTCATGCGGGGCCAGTGAGGCGCCGATTCCCCGGCATGCTTTCATTCGGCCGTGCCAGCTTTCGGGCGTGAAGGGAACGGACAATGGGTATTCTTCGTGAAAAGTAAGCTCAAAATGGGGAAAGTAGCATTTTGGGATGGATATGGGGCGGGTCGTTTCGTTGGCTCCGCTCCATTTTGGATTGTATTTTAATACGAGCCGTTCGCTTGCATCGGCGATTTTGTCTTCAAAGGGCAGCCATGCCATGTATAACAGGAGGATGCAGCCGCCTGGTTTTAGTATGCGCAGAAAGGACGGCAGCAGTTGTTCATGGCTGAAATACCAAAAACATTGGCAGGCAGTGATGACGTCAAATGTGTTGTCCGGAAAATCTGCGTTTTCTGCGGATTGTACGTAGTATTGAATGTCCATGCCGTCGGAGAGGAGTTTTGCCTGCTTGATTTGCTGTTCTGAAATATCCGTACCGATCCAGTTGGCGCCGTAGCGGTACATGTTTCGGGGGAGGACGCCTGTGCCGGTTCCGAGATCAAGGACGCTCTGCCCGTTTATGCAGAGGTTTTGGCGGGTTATTTTGTTGTAAAATTCCTGTGGGTAGATATCGCGGAATTTTGCATAGTCTGCGGAAATGTTTCCCCAGTCGAATGCTTTGCCGCCGTCGATTGTTTGGTTTGTGATGTTCATGGATGGCTCCTTGTGCTATTTTTTATAGGATAACATAGAATTGTGAAACTGTCTATTTTTTGAAAGGTTAGATCGTGTTTGAAAAACATTCCCATCATCTGCATTTTTGTACTTAGTTTGATATTTGCATCATTAGATTGAATTTTAGTAGTTGAATCTGTATCATGTAGAATAGGAATCTTTATTCGAATGAGAAATGAAAATGGGATAATATGCATTTGGCATATAGAATAAAATTATTTGCATGTCTGTATTCAGATTGTGTATGCAAGGATAGGATATCTTTTATTCATTCTCTATGCTATCATACTTTCGAAAGGAACGTGAAAGTATGTATAAAGTAGAGAATAAAAAGGTTGGAGCATATATTTCAAAACGTATTGAGAGCAAGTTTGATTCTGCACGTAAGTTTTGCAAGGTATATTTGAAGGCATATAACGGAACAGAACCTAGCGAGTGTGAAATTCAAAATATGGCAAACCGTTTGTCACAAATTAAAAAGGGAACGAAGGCAATTCAGATATATGATTTACCGCTTTTTTCTGAATTACTGGGTGTTTCTATTGAACAAATGTTGAGTGCAGGGGAATGCGGCGTTCCACAAAATCAACGGTTGACAAATTATAGAGTTGCGCAGTCACACAGCAGGAATGAGTGGAGAATGTATATGGAAGCGGACGGCAGTCCGATTCTCAGTCCGGATGAATACGGAAAAACAGTGCTGGAGTATGCGATTGAATTTAGCAATTACGATTTTATTAAGTTCCTTGTCGATGAAGAATATATTTGGTTTGACAGCCGACAAGATAAGGATTATATTATGACTTTCGGTGCGGGGACAAACATTCAGCGTATCCCGTTTGTAGAATATGAAAATAGTGTTTTTATACGTGAGAAGGGAATGAATGATCTGGATTACAAGCTTGCAACAGAAGATCAATTAAGAATGTATATTATTTCACTTGCAGCAGATCATGAAGATTTAGAAATGTTGGACATGATGGTTGTAAATAACAGCCCTTTTTTGAAGAACGCGCTGGAAAAGTCTATTGCATATAATGAAGAAACATTGAAAAAACTGAATGTATTAATTAAGCGCGTAATAGAAGAGAGATGTATTTATAACGAAACAGACTGGAAACGCCAGTTTGCCTTTTTTGAAAACGGGAACATTATCAGCTTCCACGCTTTTTATATTATTGATGAGAATGTAGTTTTACAGGGGATAATTACAAATATTGTCAAGGTTACAAAGGAATCCAAAGACAGCCTGATAAATCAACTGATTCATAAACTGAATGTAACTTATAACAGTATACGTAATATTAAAACGGAGAACGATTTTGATAAAGGTATGTGATGCGTAGGGCAGGAAGCGACTGTATGAATCCGGTTTATGGAACACGTTTGTGTAAAGCGGGAGAGATTTAGTCTAATAATTTGCAAAAAATAAAACATTACACTTGATTTCTCCTACCTTCGGGTGTAAATTACTAAGGGAGTGTGAGGTCGGTTATGTATATTATATTTTTATTGCTGTGGATTCTTTTGAATGGGCAGTTTACCTGGGAGATTTTTGCCTTTGGCGTTGTTATTGCGGGCGTGATGTACGGTTTTGTCTGTAAGTTCCTGGGGTATTCCGTCGAAACGGATCTGTTGCTTTTGCGCAAGCTGCCGTATATTCTGGCATATATCCTGGTGTTAATCTGGGAGATTATTAAGGCCAATATGAGCGCGATTCAATTGGCGCTCAGTTTTAAAAATGAAATTGATCCGGTTATTGTGAAATTTACAACGGATTTGAAAACGGATGTTGCAAAGGTTGTGCTTGCCAATTCCATTACGTTAACGCCGGGTACGATTACGATTAAGCTGGAAGGAAGCGAGCTGGTTGTACATGCGCTGGATGTGGAACTGGTGGAAGGGATTGACGAGAGCGTTTTTGTCAAAATGCTGCGCAAAATGGAGACAATGGACGAAAATACCAGGCAGAAATGGAGGAACCGGCATGAATAGCGGAATTGCGGCGTTGGAGCAGGCGTACCATATCCTGTTCCTCGGGCTTTTGATTATTTTGGCGCTGTTGTTTTTTTCGTGCCTGATCCGGGCGGTTGTGGGGCCTCGGATGGCGGATCGGATTGTGGCGATTAATATGATGGGGACAATGGTTATGGTGGCGATTGCTATTTTGGCGGTTATGGTGCAGGAGGGATATTTGGTGGATATCTGCCTGATTTACGCGATGATCAGCTTCCTTGCCGTTATTATACTGACGAAGGTATATATGGGCGTTTATATGGAATGGAAAAACAAGGGGGAGGAAAAATATGGCGATCGTTGAGTGGATTCGGTTTTTTGCAGTGGTGGCCTTTTTGGTGATGGGGATGTCTATTTTCTTTCTGGAAATTTTCGGGGTATACCGGTTTCATTATGTTTTAAACCGGATGCAGATTGCGGCGACCGGGGATACCCTTGGGATTGGGCTTTGCCTGGTGGGGCTTATGGTGGCAAACGGGCTGAATACCGTGACGGCGAAGCTTGCGCTGGTGGTGGTGTTTTTGTGGTGCGCGTCTCCGGTGTCTTCCCATGCGATTGCCAGGCTTCAGATGACGACGGATAAGCGGATTCTTGATCACTGCCGCATTATGATTTTGCGGAAGAAGAAACGGAAAAAAGAGGATAAAGGGGGCGGGGCGGATGACCGTATTTAATGTGATTTTGCTGGCCTTTTTGGTGGTCTGCGCAATTTCGGTCAGTTTTTCCAAAAACCTTTTAAATTCGATTCTGATTTTTATGTCGTACAGTTTGATTATGTCGATTATCTGGATTCTTTTGGAGTCGCCGGATCTTGCGATTACGGAGGCCGCGGTCGGAGCCGGGGTGACGAGTATCCTGTTTTTTGTTACGTTAAAGAAGATCCATGCAATCCAGCAGGAAGAGGAGGATGAACATGAGCCGCGCCAGAAAACAAAGTGATTATGAAAAGACGTTTGCGTTCCGGTTTTTCCGCTGGATGGGCGGGGAGAAGGACGCGTTTGTCGGAAATATGGAAATGCGCCCGCAGAAGGAGTATGTGGAAGAGGAAGAGACGATCCAGGAGCGGATGCGAGACAGGCAGCAGGCGATGGAAGAGGTCTATGACAGCGGGCACAATAAGGAACTGCGCTTTTTTAATATTTTGTACCGGTGCTTTAGTATTGTGTTTTGTGTCGCGGTGGTGGCGCTTTTGATCATTACGGTGTCGTATCTGCCGTCTGTGGGCAGGGAGGATAAGCCGACGAATAATATTGTATCGGATACGTATATTTCGGAGGGGCTTACGGATACTGGGGCGGTTAATATTGTGACGGGTATGATTTTGTCGTACCGTGCGTTTGATACGTTTGGGGAAACAAATGTTTTGTTTATTGCGACTTGCTGCGTGATGATTATGCTGATGGTGGACGAGGATAAAATCCGGGAGAATAAGGAATCCAATGACCGCGGCTTTGAACCCAAAAACGACGCGATTTTGCAGGTGGCTGCCAGGCTGCTGGTTCCGGTTGTGTTTTTGTTTGGAATTTACATTATATTAAACGGGCATCTTTCGCCGGGCGGCGGTTTTTCGGGCGGAGCGATGATTGGCGCGGGGATGATTCTGTATGTGGCGGCGTTCGGATTTGACAAGATGGAAAAATTTTTTAATGAAAAGGTTTATAAATGCGTGAAGGTGACGGCGCTTATCTGTTACGGGTGCATTGTGACGTATTATTTTCTGACCGGGGCGAACGGGCTGCCGTGCCGAATCCCGCTTGGGGAGCCGGGGACGATTTTGAGCGGGGGCATTACGCTGCCGATTAATATTTTTGTAGGCTCTGAGGTGGCATGTACGATGTATGCGTTTTATGCGCTGTTTCGGAGAGGGGGGCTTTGATATGGAAATCGGGACGCATCTTCTGGCCAATTATGCGGAAGTGGTGGCGGTGGCGCTGTTTGGGATTGGGTTTACCAATCTGCTGCTGCAGAAAAATATGATTAAAAAGATAATCGGGTTAAATATTATGGATACGGCGGTTTATCTGTTTTTGGCGGAAAAAGGGTATATCGAAGGGCATATTGCGCCGATTGTGGTGAACGGGAACGTAAGCCCGGATACGTATATTAATCCTGTCCCAAGCGGGCTGGTGCTGACCGGGATTGTGGTGTCCGTGTCGGTGACGGCTTTGATGCTTTCGCTTACAATCCGGCTTTACCGCAGGTACCATACGCTTGATCTGGACGAGATTACGATGAGACTGAAGAAGGAAGGGCTGTAAAATGGAAATCATAAGGAACTTCCCCTGCCTGTCCATTTTGCTTGCGATGTTTTCAGCGATTATCAGTTCGGCGCTAAAAGGCGCGGGGGCGCGGCGGCTGAATACGTTTGTCGTAACGGCGGTCGGGGTATTGTCGGCCTGTACGCTTTATTTTACGCATGTTACGGGCAAAAGCTATGTCTATGTGATGGGGCATTTTCCGGCGCCGCTTGGAAACGAGATCCGGTTCGGGACGCTTGAGGCTGGGATGGCTTTGTTTTTTTGCGTGATTATGCTGTTTTCTTTAAACGGCGGGCGGGAAAAAATCCGGCTGGAAATCGATCCGGGCAAGGAAAATCTTTACTATATTATGGTAGATTTGCTTTTGAGCTCTTTGCTTGCGCTGGTGTATACGAACGACTTGTTTACGGCGTATGTGTTTGTGGAAATCAATACGATTGCGGCGTGCGGGCTGATTATGATTATGGAAAGCGGGCGCGCGATTGAGGCGGCGACGCGGTATATGATTATGAGCCTGCTCGGATCGGGCCTGTTTTTGATTGGGCTTTGTATGCTTTATGATATGACGGGGCATCTTCTGATGAGCAATGTGCAGGAGAGCGTGCGGCAGATTGCGGCGGAAGGGTCTTATATGATCCCGCTTCTGGTTACGATTGCGCTGATGGTGGTCGGGCTGGCGATTAAGAGCGCGCTGTTCCCGTTCCATGCGTGGCTGCCGGACGCATACGGGTATTCTACGGTATCTTCTGCGGCGATGCTTTCAAGCCTGGTGTCGAAGGGGTATATTTTTTTGCTGATTAAGATTATTTACCGCGTGATCGGGTTTGATATTTTTGTACAGAGCCGGATTATCAACGTGCTGTTTGTGTTCGGGCTGGCCGGGATGATTATGGGCTCGACGAGCGCCATTCGGGAAAATGATATCCGCAGGATGATTTCGTATTCTTCGGTGGCGCAGATCGGGTATATTTATATGGGCTTCGGGCTTGGTACGACGGCCGGGATGGTGGCGTCTGTGTTTCATATTTTAGCCCATGCGGCGACGAAGTCGCTGCTGTTTGTTGCGGGTGTGGGGCTTACGGATGTGGCGGATGACAATAAGCAGTTTATCGAACTGACCGGGGCGGCGTACCGCAATGTATGCGCGGGGCTGGCGTTTACGGTCGGGGCGCTTTCTATGGTCGGGATTCCGCTGTTTGCGGGGTTTATCAGCAAGCTTTTGTTTTCGCAGGCAGCGGTGCAGAGCAATTTGAAGATGCTGCCGGCGCTGATTGTGCTGGCGATTAGTACGGTGTTGAATACGATTTATTTTATGAAGACGGTGATCCGTATTTATACGCCGATTAAGAGCGGGTATCCGTCGGTGTTTGCAAAGGATCATCCGCTGTATGCGCTGACGCTTTTGTGTTTTGTGGCGCTGAATATTGTGCTTGGGATGTGTTCGCAGCCGATTGCGGACTGGATTACGCAGGGGCTTTCTGTGTTTGCTTAAAGAGAGCGCGGGGCGTTGGGTTCATTTTTAGGAGGAATCGAAATGGAGCATTGTCTGCTTTTGCCGGTGTTTTTTCCAATCCTGGCCGGTGTTTTGTTGTTGTTGAAAAGGGATTTTAAGGAGCGCAGGTCGCTTCAGGTTTATACGGGGGCCGTGCTGGTTTTGGGCGGGGCGTTTGCCTTTTTTGCGGTTATGGTTCCGGCGGACGGCGTGACGCTGTTTTATCTGACGAAGGAGTTTCCGATTTTTTTTGAACTGGATACGCTTGGGCGTTTTTTTTCTGTGACGGTTACGCTGGTCTGGGTGCTGGCGGGATTTTTTTCGTTTGAATATATGAAACATGAGAAGAATGAAAAACGGTATTACGGCGTTTATCTGATTGTGTTCGGGGTTCTGCTGGGGCTTGATTTTGCCGGAAATTTGATTACGATGTATTTGTTTTATGAGCTGATGACGCTGACGTCGCTGCCGCTGGTGCTGCATACGCAGAGCCGGGAAGCGGTGATGGCGGGGCTTAGGTATCTGTTTTTTTCGTTTGCGGGCGCGTATATGGCGTTGTTTGGCATTTATTTTATCTGCCACTTTGGGACGACGCTGCGGTTTACGGCGGGCGGCGTGATTCCGGCCGGGGCGCTTGCGGAACATAAGACGCTGTTTTTGGTGGTTGCGTTTTTGATGATTCTGGGATTTGGTGTGAAGGCGGGGATGTTTCCGCTTCATGCGTGGCTGCCCGCGGCGCATCCGGTTGCGCCGGGACCTGCTTCGGCGGCGCTTTCCGGTGTGATTGTAAAGGGAGGCGTGCTGGCGGTGATCCGCGTGGTTTACCAGATGATAGGCGTAGATTTTCTGCGCGGGACGTGGGTGCAGACGGTTTGGATGACGCTTGCCCTGATTACGGTGTTTATGGGATCGATGCTGGCGTTTGGGGAACCGGCGCTTAAAAAGAGGCTGGCGTATTCCACGGTGAGCCAGCTTTCGTATATCCTGTTTGGCCTGTCGGTGATGCAGGGGGAGGCTGTGACGGGCGCGCTTTTGCATGTGGCGGCGCATGCGTTTATTAAGGTGGCGCTGTTTTTGTGCGCGGCGGCGGTTATTTACCGGACGGGGTGCACGCGCGTGGATGAACTGCGGGGGATTGGCAGGGGGATGCCGGTTACGCTTTGGTGCTATACGATTGTGTCGCTGGGGTTAATCGGGATTCCGCCTGCAAGCGGTTTTGTGAGCAAGTGGTTATTGGCGTCCGGGTCGCTTGCTTCCGGGATTCCTGTTTTTTCGTGGCTTGGGCCGGCGGTGCTTTTGGTGAGCGCGCTGCTAACGGCAGGGTATCTTCTGCCTGTTACGATGAAGGGGTTTTTCCCGGGGGAGGGGTATGACGCGTCGCGGTTTACGGGAAAAGAGCCGCCCCTTATTATGCTGGTCCCGCTGCTGGTGTTTGCGGCGCTTACGGTTTTGATTGGGCTTTTGCCGAATGCGCTTACGGATTCGCTGTATACGTATGCGGTTCATTTGCTTACGCTGGAAGTATAAGGAGGGGATTTGATGAATGCATTTTATTTGTTTCTGGCAGTGCTTGTCCCCTTTGTGGGAGGAGCGTTAAACCCGCTGATCCCGTGGAAGAAGAGACGGCATATGCTTTGGTATTTAGAGGGGCTAGTGACGCTTAATTCGGTTCTGGTCTGGATGCTTTTGCTGCATCGGCCTCTTGAGAAGTTTACGCTTGTAAATTTTACCGGAAATCTGGCGATTGCGTTTCAGCTGGACGGGCTGGGTACGGTGTTTGCAGGGCTGATTTCTTTTTTGTGGCCGCTTGCGACGCTGTATGCGTTTGAATATATGACGAAGGAAAAACATGAAAAGACGTTTTTTATGTTTTATACGTTTACGTACGGGGTGACGCTTGGGATTGCGCTGGCGGATAATTTTCTGACGATGTATTGCTTTTATGAGATGCTGACGCTGGTGACGCTGCCTTTGGTGATGCATACGCTGACCAGGGAGGCGATTCTTGCGAGCCGCAAGTATCTGTATTATTCCATCGGCGGGGCGGCGTTTGCGTTTATCGGGATGATTTTTGTGATTACCTATGGGGAGACTTCGGATTTTCTTTTGGGCGGCGTGATGAATGCGGCTAAGCTTTCCGAGGGCAGGAATTTGTTTTTGCTGATTTATGTGTTCAGCTTTTTCGGGTTTGGCGTAAAGGCCGCGGTATGCCCGTTTAACTCGTGGCTTCCGCAGGCGGGCGTGGCTCCGACGCCGGTTACGGCGCTTTTGCATGCGGTAGCCGTGGTAAAGTCGGGCGCGTTTGCGATTATGCGGCTGACGTTTTATTGCTTTGGAGCGGATTTTCTGCGCGGGACCTGGGCGCAGTACCTGGTGATGGGCGCGGTTTTGGTGACGATTCTGTACGGGTCGTCTATGGCGCTTAAGGAAACGCATCTGAAACGGCGGCTGGCGTATTCCACGGTGAGCAACCTTTCGTATATTCTGTTTGGGGTTACGGTGATGACCCCGGCGGGTTTTGCGGCGGGGATTTGCCATATGGTGTTTCATGCGTTTATGAAAATCTGTTCGTTTTTCTGTGCGGGGGCGGTGATGCACCAGAGTGAGCGGCATTATATCCACCAGTTAGACGGGTTTGCCAGACAGATGCCGAAGGTGTTCGCAGTGTTTACGACGGCGTCTTTTGCTCTGATGGGTGTGCCGGGGCTGTGCGGTTTTGTCAGCAAGTGGAATCTGGCGGACGCGGCGATTGCAAGCGGAAATGTAATGGCTTATGCCGGCGTGGGAGCGCTGCTTGTGAGCGCGCTGCTTACGGCGATGTATATGCTTGGGATTATGGTGCGGGCTTATTTTCCGAAGGCGGATTTTGATTATGGGACGGTTGCGGATATGCGGGATCCGAATTGGATGATGCTTGCGCCGCTTTTGGTGTTTGCGGTTTGTATTGTGGGATTTGGAGTTTGTTCTGCGCCGTTTACTGAGCTGTTTGCGGCAGTGGCGAGGGGTGGCTTTTAAAAAAGAGGGGACGAAGCGGGGTGGCAAGTGGTACGTCAGCCAGAGGGCAGGGTATGCGCCTGGGTCTGTGTTCAGGGGCTAAGGGGCTCTAAAGCATCCCATTTTCGTGTTCTCATGCTGACGCAACCA
>OFGA01002622.1_pt1 | contig 10941 bp, 12 predicted proteins | sample 1521471 | NCBI WGS metagenome assembly OFGA01 (sample SAMEA3504086, study PRJEB24116) | mouse gut metagenome | biome: mouse gut; feature: mouse-associated habitat; material: faeces | place: Denmark | collected 2011
CTAAGCTGGCAGATGCTATCCGGAAGTATAAAGCGGGTAAGGCTACGAATTGATTTTATTTTGTATTTTTTAAGCATAAGAGAGAAAAGCTAATCAAAAAAGAAGCATAAACTATAAGGAGGAAATTAAAATGGACAACTATTCTGTATTTTTCCCGGGCTACAGTGCAGGCGAAGACGCTTACAAGGAAATTGAAACGGTTTGCAGCCCTTACGGCACAAAGGCAGTCGTTATCAGCGATGAAATTTCCATTAACGCGACAAAGAAATACCTTGACGAAGCAATAAACGGCACAAAAATCGACATTGAATATATTGTATATCCCGGCGAAGCTGCATTTGAATATGCAGAAGAACTGCAGCAGCAGGATGCAGTGAAAAATGCGGACATGATTTTCTGTCTGGGCGGCGGCAAGGCGATTGATACGGGCAAGCTGGTTGCGCACAACCTGAAAAAGCCTTACTTCACATTCCCTACCATTGCTTCTACATGCGCATGTAACTCCGCACTGGGCATCTACTACCATCCGAACCATGTGTTCCGTGAACATTTCCGTGTGGACAGACCGCCCGTACACATCTTTATTTCCACAAAGGTGATTGCGGAAGCTCCTGCTCAGTTCCTGTGGGCCGGTATCGGCGATGGTATGAGCAAAGAAGTGGAAGTTAAATTCTCCGCAAGGGGCAAGGAGGACGAACTGACACTGTCCGAGCAGGCAGGCGTTGCACTGAGCGGCTGCTGCACAGAGCCTCTGCTGCAGTATGGTATTCAGGCGATGGAGGACTGCAAAAACAACCGTGCGTCCAAAGCAATTGAGATGGTTGCGCTGGATATCTTCATCAATACTGGCATGGTTTCCAACATGGTTGACTCTCACAAGTACAACACAAACCTTGCACACGCACTGTTTAACAGCATGACGATGCTGCCCCAGATTGAGGAAAGACACCGCCATGGTGAAGTGGTTTCCTATGGCACATTGGTTCTGCTGACACTGGATAAGCAGTATGACAAACTGGACAGATTCTTTGATTTCTACAAAGGCATGGAACTGCCCACGAAGCTGGCCGACATCGAGGTTACGGTAGATGAGCTTGACCCTGTTCTGGAAGAGGCGGTTAAGAAATACGACATGGACTATATCCCTTACCCGATTACGCCTGCAATGATTAAAGCGGCTATCATCGAACTGGAAGAGTACAACAAGAAGAAAGAAGCGTAACAAACGGAAGGCGGGGGCTGTGTAGTCCCCGCTTTACTTATTGAGAACTTCAACACAGGTTTCCGGATAGTATGGGAAAGACAGAAACCTGTGTTTTTTTGCAAAAAACTCCCTGCCGGAAAGGGAAATAGCGGCAGGGAGTTTTACATTTTATGTTATATGATAGCCAGAGGTGCGGTAAAATCCCGGTTGGGCCCGCGCGATGCGGGGCTGGGATATGCCAGCGTATGCAAGTCTGTTGCTGTTTTTTCCAGCGCGAGCAGGTGCAGCCCGTCCTCATCCAGAATTTCAGGAGCTTTTTTGAGGTTCGTTAAAATGGGGCATTTTGCGCTTTCCGTCAAATCACCCAGTATATCCGCCTGTTCTTTGCGGAAGCCCAGTACCCGGATATACGGCAGGTGGCGTTTTTCCTGAAAATAGGATACTTCGCGCGCTTTGATATCCAGAAGGATATGCAGCAGGATACGTTGTATTTTTGTGCGGGTATAGCGCTTTGTTTTGATGAACTCAATGACATCAGGCAGGTCGTAGCAGGTGTCAATGGAATGCAGAATACGGTTTTCCAGTCCCTCCGTAACCTCAGAGATATCCCGTATTTCCTCCGCTGACATCATGCGCAGACGGTAATGCAGGGCAAGGGCAAGTCCGTCCCATGAAACAGGTGCGGTATTGCTTTCCAATGCACCGCGGTAAAGCTCGTGTGTATTTTCGGGCAGATGCAGGAAGGCTTCTTCCGTCTGGCCCTCCTCAAGCGCGCGGCGGATTGCTGCCGCTGAGGCGAACCCTGATGGCTCAGCAAGGGAAAGGCTGGCGTAATCGCCTTCGCGTTTGATTGTCATGGGTTCCATTGCGCTGTGGAAATGTTCCAGGGCTTTCAGATATTCCAGCCCCAAAATATGGTTCGGGCGGGAAAGGATTTCACTGCTGACATGTGAAACGGTTTCCAGCGCTTTTGCGCGAGCGGCAGGATAGGAAAGGCCCTCATCCAGAAATTCTTTCAGAAGCCGCTGAAATTCTTCCGTTTCATTGTCCATCAGCTTTGCCGCCTCCTGCATGGCGGTCAGGTCGCCGCTTTCTGAGCCGAAGCAGAGGGTGTCCACAAGGCCGGATTCGTGCAGAACACGCACACCGCCCCGCGCAAATGTTTCCGCACTTGAGGCGGCAAACAGCACAGGCAGTTCCAGCACCATATCCACGCCGTTCAAAAGGGCGGCCTGCGCGCGCGTCCATTTGTCAAACGCCGCCGGTTCGCCGCGCTGCACGAAGCTGCCGCTCATAACAGCAATAACGCGTTCTGCGCCGCTTTTCTTTTTGGCTTCTTCAATCATATAAGCATGCCCCTTATGGAAGGGGTTATATTCCGCGATAATTCCCAGTGTTTTCATACCATCCATCCTTTCTGCAGAAGAGCGGAATGTCGTTGTTAAAACCCCTGTGGCGGGGCGGTTATTTTCAGGTGAAGCATCATTTTCACAGATGTATTATAAAAATCATTATACCACGATTATGTATACGGAATAAATATGATATTAAAAATTTTTGGAGAAAATTTTGAAAAAAGTGGAAAGGTACAGATTTGTGTACAAAAATGGCGTTTTCCTCCAATATCTTACAACATTTCCCCCTTCAAATCCGAAGCTGTAATATTTTTTCGTATCTTTTTGAAAAATATCGCATTTTCATCTGGAAAAATTTTGCGTTTCGGGATATACTGAAACTAATACGATTCATTAAGAGGATGATATAGTGGAGAGGTTTTTGCAAAGTCCGGATTTCCTTCAGGATATTTTTCTGGAGGAAACCTGGAAGAATATAGATAAAATTGACAGTTTCATAGAATCGAAGGCGGCTTTGGAGGAAATCGAGATTTCCCAGACAGAGGTGGACAGCCTGTTCCGTACGATGCATGGCGTAAAAGGCTCGGCTTCCATGATGGGGTATCCCGCGATTTCGGAAACGGCGCACAGCGCGGAGGATTTATTTTCCTATCTGCGGGAAGAGGAATCGCCCGCACAGGAGGATTTGCAGACGATTTTGCAGCTTCTGCGCATGGTTTCCGGATATTTGAAGCGGGAGCTGCGGCGCATGGAAACGGACGATGAGGTAACGGATTTCGGCTGGGCGGTTGTGCGGCGGATTAAAAATTTTCTGGCGCATGTGGACAGCGACAATGAGCCGGAGGGGCCGAGCTACCAGATTGCCTATACGCGCAAGGGGAAGCGGCGGATCCCTTTTATCAACTTCCAATCGCTGATTCCGCAGATGCAGCGGCTGGCGACCGTGATGGGGCGTGAGCTGGAACGGGAATTCCAGATTAAGGTTTCCGGCGCGGGGACGGAAGTGCCACGGGATATTTACGACAAGGTTTCCATGGCGGTGCTGCAAATGACGAAAAACAGCATGGACCATGGGCTGGAGCCGCTTGTGGACAGGGAGCGCATGGGCAAAACGCCTGTGGGGGAGATTTCGCTGGAAATTCGCAAGGGTGGACAGCGTGTTTTTGTGATGTTCCGAGATGACGGGCGTGGGCTGAACCGGAACCAGATTTTGCAGAAAGCGAAGGAAAAAGGGCTGCTGAAAAAGCCGGAAGAAGAATATGAGGACAGCGAGATTTACGCGTTTCTGCTGCGCCCCGGGTTCACAACGAAAAGCAGTGCGACGCTGTTTTCCGGCAGGGGCGTCGGGCTGGACGTGGTGAATGCCGCGGTATCTGCTCTGGGCGGCAGCATACGCATCGAGAGCCGGGAATTTATGGGGACTACGTTTTTTATGGAATTTCCTGTGATTGTGTGAAAACAGGAAATTTCTGGCTTTTTGTGTGGGACAATATGCGGCGGACAGGGGGAATGTGTATGAAAAGTGTGAAGCCCGGCAGGGGGCCGTCCATGATGGGCGGGTTTGGCGGTATTTTGGCAGCGATATTCGGTCTGTTCTGGATTGGTAGTGCGGCGAATATAGGCGCGCCTGCGCCGTTTTTGATGTTTGGCGTGGTTTTTGTTGTGGTGGCGCTGGTTAATGCGGTATACAATTTCTATAATGCTGCCGGAGAAAACCGGTTTTCTGAATACGACATCACAGAGGGCGGGGAGGAACCTGACCCGCTGGAAAAGCGGCAGAATCATACAGTTTCTTTGATGAAAGACCCTGCGGAAACGGAGGGGGACGGTTTCTGCCCTTACTGCGGCGCAAAAACGGGGGCGGATTACACGTTCTGCCGGAAATGCGGGAAGAAATTGGAGGGCTGAGGCGGAAAGCCTGCCTGTGGTGAAAAAAATTTCCTGTTTTTTCCGGGATATACTTGTATGCGGGACGTGTTTTGTTTATAATAAAAAGTGATTGCGCCTGACCGTTTTTTGCGGGTCATGCGGATGCGGCAAAAGCGGAAGTGGATTATATAAAATAGGAGGTTTTACCTGTGGATTTTTTAACGGAAATGAAAGCAAAAGCAAAAGCGGACAAGAAGACCATTGTTCTGCCGGAATCCTTTGAGAAAAGGAATCTGGAAGCGGCGGCGGAATGCCTGCGCGATGGTCTGGCAAACATCGTGCTGATTGGCAACAAGGAAAAAATCATGGAGGCGGCTGGCTCCTTTGATGTTTCCGGCGCGGTTTTTGTTGACCCTGAGAATTACGAGAGAATGGACGAAATGACAGCGGCCCTTGCTGAGGCAAGAAAGAGCAAAGGCATGACGCTGGAGGAAGCAAAGAAGCTCCTGCTGGACGATGCGCTGTTTGTCGGTGTTATGCTGGTAAAGATGGGCGTTGCGGATGGCATGGTTTCCGGCGCAATCCATTCCACAGCGGATACACTGCGCCCTGCACTGCAGATTTTGAAAACTGCACCCGGCACAGAACTGGTATCTTCTTTCTTCATTATGGTAACAAACACGCCGCAGTATGGCGATGATGGTATCCTGCTGTTTGCAGACTGCGCGCTGAACCAGAACCCCAATCCGGCAGAGCTGGCATGTATTGCCGGTGATTCCGCGAAATCTTACGAGGCGTTCATCGGCAAGGAAGCAAGAGTTGCGATGCTGAGCCATTCTACAATGGGCTCCGCAAAACATGCTGACGTAACGAAGGTTGTGGATGCTGTGAAGCTGGCGAAGGAAAAATATCCCGCACTGAAGCTGGACGGCGAAATTCAGCTGGATGCAGCTATCGTGAAGGAGGTCGGCGAGCTGAAAGCGCCCAACAGCACAGTTGCAGGCAAGGCGAACGTGCTGGTATTCCCTGACATTGACGCAGGCAACATCGGCTATAAGCTGGTACAGCGGTTCGGCAATGCGGAAGCGTTCGGGCCTATTCTGCAGGGTATTGCGAAGCCGGTCAATGACCTTTCCAGAGGCTGCTCCGCGAACGATATCGTTGCGGTTGTTGCGCTGACAAGCGTACAGGCGCAGGTAATGGGCAAGTAAAAGAATCAAAAGATTAAGCCCGCGGGGCTCTGCCCCGCCTCCCCGCAGGGGGGAACCTCCCCCTTGACCCCGGATTGCCGCAAAACTGCGTTTTGCGGGGGAACAAGCTTAGCTTTTCAATCCGCCGCATGGAATGCGGCGGCAATGAAGTTTGGGGGCAAGCCCTTTTCAAAGGGCTTGCAGGGTTTGGGACGGAGTCCCCAAGGTCTTTATAACCAATAGAAAAAGGAGAGAAAAAAATGAAAGTTCTTGTATTGAATTGCGGCAGCTCCTCCCTGAAATACCAGCTGATTGATATGGATACGGAGAAGGTAATGGCTAAGGGTCTGTGTGAAAGAATCGGTATCGAAGGTTCCAGACTGAAACACCAGCCCGAAGGCAAAGAAGCTGTTATTTTTGACGATTACCAGGAAGACCACAGCGTTTCCGTAAAAATGGTTCTGGACGCGCTGACAAACAAGGAATACGGCGTTGTAAAAAGCATGAAGGAAATCAATGCGGTTGGCCATCGTGTTGTACACGGCGGCGAATACTTCGCAAACTCCGTAGTAATCACACCAGAAGTTATCGAAGCGATCGAAAAATGCTGCGAGCTTGCACCCCTGCATAACCCTGCAAACCTTATCGGTATCCATGCATGCGAGAAAATCATGCCCGGCGTACCTCAGGTAGCAGTATTTGATACGGCATTCCATCAGACAATGCCTGAAAGAGCATATATGTATGCCCTGCCTTATGAATACTACGAAAAATATAAAATCAGAAGATACGGCTTCCATGGCACAAGCCACAGATTCGTTTCTGAAGAAGCGGCTAAAATGCTTGACAGACCTTACGACCAGACAAAGACCATCACCTGCCACCTTGGCAATGGCGGTTCCCTCTGCGCAGTAAGAAACGGCAAATCCATTGATACAACGATGGGCTTCACTCCGATGGAAGGCCTTGTAATGGGTACAAGAGCCGGTGACGTTGACGCGGCTGCGATTACATTCCTGATGGAAAAAGAAGGCCTGACACCTCAGGAAATGGATACAATACTGAATAAGAAATCCGGTGTGCTGGGTATTTCCGGCGTTTCCAGCGACTTCCGCGATATCGAGGAAGCAAGTGAACACGGCAACGACAGAGCGGAAATGGCTCTGGAAGTATTTGCATACAAGGTAGCAAAGAGAATCGGCGCATATGCATCTGCAATGAACGGCGTTGACTGTATCGTATTTACGGCTGGCCTGGGTGAAAACTCCGGCTCCACAAGACGGCTGATTTGCGACTACCTTGGCTACCTCGGTGTGCATATTGATTCCTACAACAACTCTCTGCGCGGGAAGGCTATGGAAATTTCCGCGCCCGACTCCAGAGTTCGTGTGCTGGTAATCCCCACCAATGAAGAATTGGTAATTGCAAGAGATACAAAGGAACTTCTTGACAAATAAGAAGGCTTTCTGTATAATACTTTAGGTACGACTTAGGGGTGGTTTGGAATGAAAATTGACATAACTCCGCTGTTTCAGAGAAACGGCGCGGTTCTGCCGCTGGAATTTACGGAGTGGGAAGATGGAAATTCAGATTATCTCGGTGTTGTGGAATTTGTAGAGCCTGTAAAGATAGAGGGAACTCTGAAAAACGAGAACGAAGTTTTCGTTTTGGAAGCAAAGGGCGGCACAGAGGTCCTGCTGTGGTGCGACCGTTGCCTTGCGCCTGTCAGAAAAGAGCTTTGCTTCGAGATCAAGGAACGTTTTGCTCATACAGGCAGTGAAAACGAAGAGACAGAAACTTTTTCGGGAGATCAGATCGATCTTGCGGACTTTGTTAAAAGAGGCATCATGGAGGTTCTTCCCATGAAAGTGGTTTGCAGGGAAGACTGCAAGGGGCTCTGTCCTGTCTGCGGCAAGGATCTGAACAAAGGGGATTGCGATTGCGATACCACATACAGAGATCCGAGGTTTGAAAGTTTGAGGGCTCTTTTCAATGATGACGAGGAGGTGTAGAAATGGCTGTACCGAAGGGACGAGTATCTAAATCCAAAAGAGATAAAAGAAAAGCGCAGAGCTGGAAGATTGCAACGCCCAGCCTTGTAAAATGCAGCAAATGCGGCGAACTGATGGTTCCTCATCAGGTCTGCAAAGCATGCGGCGCGTATAACAAGAAAACAATTATCAAGGTTGACTAATTGTTTTGGAAAATGCAGTAAAACAGGGAATCCTGCGTATTTTGCGCACAGGAGCAGAACTGCTTTTCAAAAGCTGAAAGAGGATTCCTTATGATAAAAAAGAGTATCCGTTATGGGCGTTGCCGGAAGAAATTTTCCCAGGCAACAGCCGCCAGCGTTTGACTTAGGAAATCAGTCCGAAGGAAACATTTGTTTTCTTAAGCCAAGCTGTCTTTTCGGATACTCTTTTTTTAGAAATGGCAGCGGCTCTATTTCGATTTATATAATTTTCTGTTATAGTATCATTACAAAATAATGTTTCTCGATAAACTTGAGTGGTCTCGATGAGGAGCGTGGAGATGGAAAAAATACTGATTGTCGATGACAGCATTTTGCAGGCGGCACAATTAAAAGCGATTTTGGCGGACGAATATGACGTTACCGTTGTGCAGACGGCTGAGGAAGGGCTGCGCTATGCAGGCAGCGGGGATTTTTCCCTGATACTGCTGGACGTTGTGATGCCGGGAATGGACGGTTTTACACTGCTGAAAAAATTGCAGGAGGAAATCATTACACAGAGTATACCGGTTATTTTGATTACCAGCCTTTCTGATGTGCAGAATGAGCAGAAGGGGCTTATCATAGGGGCGGTCGATTATATTACCAAGCCTTTTCACGAACTGATTGTTAAGGCGAGAGTCAACACGCATATCAAGCTGTATAATTACCGTATGAATGCGGAAATGCAGTCCATGACGGACCAGCTGACGGGGATAGCCAACAGGCGGAAGTATGAACGATGCAGCCGTGAAAAATGGTTTGAAGCGGTCCGTCTGAAGGTCCCGTTTTCAATTTGCATGTTCGATATTGACAATTTCAAAAAATATAACGATACATTTGGACACCCTGCGGGGGACAGGGTGATTGCTGCTGTGGCAAAAGCGGCGTCCGACCATTTCCGACGCAGTACAGATTTTTTTGCGCGTTATGGCGGAGAGGAATTTGTGGCAATTTCTATTGGGGAAAGCTCGGAAAAGATGTTCGGGCATCTGAAAAAAATCCGGCAGGCAGTGGAAGATTTGCATATTCCGCATGACCCTGCTGTGTCTGAATGGGTGACGATCAGCATTGGGGGCGTTACGACCGTTCCGGCTGCGGACAGTGCGTATGATTTTTACTTGCAGATTGCGGATACGATGCTGTATGACGCGAAAAAGAACGGCAGAAACAGGGTTGTCTGGGCAGATGAAAGGATGAAGCAGCTTTGGGAAAAATAATTTCCTGCTGCATGATTTCGGAAAACCATTTCAAACGGGAGGTATGGAATGAAATTATTCGGTTTATTCAAAAAACAGAAGAAGGAACAGCCGCCTCAGGAAACAGAAGAAATAAGCAGGGAGGAAGGCCTTGAGGTTTATTCCGGAACCAGGGTAGAGGTAACAACGCTGGATGGAGAGCTGCTTTTTGTGGCAAAGCTGACAGGCGTGCATGGGACGGAGGCGGAATTGCAGCAGTTTTCGGAGGCGGCTGTTTCCGGGGATTCTGAGCCGATTCACGTTAGAATACGCGGATATGTTGACCACGAAAAAAAGGCTGTCCATTTTGAGGGCGTTATCGCACCTGCACGAAAAAATATATGGTCGGTAGAGGAGCTGGCTTTGCAGAAGGCTGGGAATGATCGCGCCTTTTTCCGCCTCAGTACCAACCGCGACGGGACCGCAACGATGTACAGCGGCCTGGAGGCAGGGGAAAAGCCCTGCAAGCTGCTGAATATCAGCATAGGCGGTGCAAGCATCCGCTCCAAGGCGAAATATTATGAAGGTGATAAATTTCTGCTGAAAATCAGCTTGATGGACAATGGTCCTGAATCTGCCATATATAGCGAGGTGAAACGCGTTATAGAAAAAGATTATGGCGAATTTGAATACGGCTGCCAGTTTTTGGAACTGAGAGATGATGACCAGGAGAAGATTACAAAGAATATTTTTGACGCACAGTGCCAGAACAGGCGGCGTTAATAGATGCTTATGGATTCATCAGCGCGTATAAAAACGGGGAAAATCTATCAGGATTTTCCCCGTTTCTGGTATTTACGCAGGAATTTGTTTTATGGCTTTTTGCCCATGCCTTCCCACATTTTTTTGTATGCGGCGCAGTAATCTTCTTTGCTCAGGACGCCAATCCTTCTTAAAACGCCTTTCGCTTCCAGCATTTTTTCAAAATCCCGAAAGCCCTTCGAAGCATGATTCAGCGGAATCTGTCTGTCCTTAAAATCCCCTTCGATGCAGAAAATATATCCGCGCCCGTTGACGCCAGCCTGAATCGCTTTCCCGGGGATATCCTCCCAACGGAAAGCATATTCCTCTGAGCGGGAGTAATGGAAAATAACCGTTTCTTCATTATATTCCACCCAGATAAGCCCCAGATAAAGCGTGCGGTAGGCGGCAAAAAGCAGGAAACTGCCAAACAGGAGCACGCCGAGCAGGTAAGTCTGCTGCAGGCTTGGCGCGGCCTGCGTATCATGCAGAAAGAGCCATAGGAACAGCAGGGTAAGCGGCAGGAAAAATCCAATCATCACCAGAAACGCAATGAGTTTGGTCAGCAGGCCGATGGTACATTTTTTCACGATAACTCACCTCGTTTGCATTTAGCCGAGCTGCTTTGCCCAGTCGATGCGGGGATAAAGGCCGCCTGTTCGGATAAAATAGGCAACGGCTTCTGTTCCGGCTGCGATGTCATTTATGGCAAGATATTTTTCGATGGGCGACTGTCCGCCGCTGGTAAGCGGGCAAAGTTCCTCTGTTCCGGCGAAGGCGGGGTTATAGGAATAATAATTTTCCTGCCCGCCGTTGGAGGAACAGCCCAGCGCAAGCCACTCTCCATCGCAGATGATCTCCAGAAAATCTGTTTCTCCGTAAGGGTCGAGAGAAAGACGGACTTCTATCCCTCTGGGGATTTCAGAGAGTATTTTTGAAACGACTTTCTCTGTGATTTCATTACCTTCATAAGTGTTGCCGCTTGGGTAGTATGCAATATGCTGTATCCGGATTGTCTGCGGGTCAAAGGCGGGAATGGCGTCCTGCCTTGGTATGATTTGCAGTTTCATGGAAACCCTTCTTTCTAATGCTTATACTGTGGGCGGCTGGTCTG
>OFGA01002627.1_pt1 | contig 10924 bp, 9 predicted proteins | sample 1521471 | NCBI WGS metagenome assembly OFGA01 (sample SAMEA3504086, study PRJEB24116) | mouse gut metagenome | biome: mouse gut; feature: mouse-associated habitat; material: faeces | place: Denmark | collected 2011
CCGCAAAACGAAGCGTCTCCCCACCGGTCTCCCGCAGACCGTCATCCGCACGCTCTGTTCCCGGAATATCCTCCGGCGTCCTCCTCTCTGTCTCCGCCGGAAAGCCGGAATTCTCCTGCCCGGAAGCGCCAGCGGTCATCTCCGCCGGTACAATATCAGATATCTCCGTCCCCGGCGCATCTCCCTCCGCCGTCGCCATTCCGCGGCATCCCGTCAGAAAAAGCATACCCGCGGCAATGACAGCTCCACAGCCTCTTCCGCTCACATCTCCTTCTCCTCTCTGCCAGATCCCATACCCCCGGGAGGGTATCCTGCGGCCCGCATTGCCGGAGAGCATCCGGCCTGTGTTATAATTTAAAGCGGTATCCGACCCCCCAGATGGTCTCTATATACTGGGCTTTATTGGTCATTTCTATTTTTTCGCGGATTTTCTTGATATGAACCGTGACTGTGGCGATATCCCCTATGGATTCCATGTCCCAGATTTTCCGGAACAGCTCCTCCTTGGTAAACACATGATTCGGATTTTCCGCCAGGAAAGTCAGCAGGTCAAACTCCTTCGTCGTAAACTGCTTTTCCTCCCCGTTTATCCACACACGTCTGGCCGTCTTGTCAATCCGGATTCCACGTATCTCGACGATGTCATTTTCCGGCATATTACTGCCGATCAGCCGCTCATAGCGGGCCAGATGGGCTTTTACCCGGGCCACAAGTTCGCTTGGTGAAAAAGGCTTTGTGATATAGTCGTCCGCCCCCAGACCCAGACCGCGGATCTTGTCGATATCATCTTTCCTGGCTGACACCATCAGGACCGGCGTGTTTTTTTCCCCGCGTATCCTTCTGCAGATTTCAAAGCCATCGACCCCCGGAAGCATCAGATCCAGGATATACATGTCAAAATCCTCGGACAGGGCTCTCTTTAACCCCGTCATCCCGTTGTTTTCCGTCTCCACCTCAAATCCGCTCAGCTCCAGATAATCCTTTTCCAGCTCCGCGATTGCATCCTCATCCTCAATGATCAGCACTCTGCTCATTTGGCACCTCCTGATATTTGCGTATCACAAAATACATCACTGTTCCGATCGACTCCCTGCTGGTCGCCCAGATTTTGCCGCCGTGATCCTCGATAATCTTCTTCACAATCGAGAGACCGATTCCGCTGCCGCCCGTCGCGGAATTTCTCGAGGAGTCCGCGCGGTAGAACCTGTCAAACACATAAGGCAGATCCCTCGCCGCGATCCCCCGGCCGTTGTCCTCCAGCTCCACCTGAATAAAATCCCCGACGTCCTTGATCCGGATATTGATCAGTCCCCGCTGTTTATCCAGATATTTGACCGAATTGCCAATAATATTATTAATTACCCGCCTCAGCTGTTCCGGGTCCGCGATAATCTGCACCGTCTCATCCACATAATTAAAATAAGTCAGCCCGATATTCTTTTCCTCAAGATCCAGACCGATTTCCTCGACACAATCGCCAAAATAGTCTGCGACATTCAGCCGCGCGAAGTTATACGGAATGCGGTTCGTATCGATCTTGGCGTAGAGCGTGAGCTCATTAATCAGCGTGTCCATCTCATTCGCCTTGCTGTAAATCGTCCGGATGTAGCGCTCATGCTTTTCAGGCGTATCAGCCACGCCGTCTATCAGCCCTTCCGCGTAACCTTTGAGCGCAGTAATCGGCGTCTTGAGATCATGGGCGATATTGCTGATCAGCGTCCGATTCTCCTTCTCTACCGTCATTGTCTCCTCGATATTATCCTTCAGGCGCTGGCGCATCTCCTCAAAGCTTTTACACAGCTCCCCGATCTCGTCGCTGCTCTCCGCCTCGACCGTAAAGTCCAGATTGCCCTCTTTAATATTTAAAACAGCCGTCTGAAGCTTTTGGATCGGATTGATCAGGCTCGTGTAGATCCAGACCGTCAGCATGCAGGCCGTCAGCAGAAGAATCAGTATAACAGAAATCAGCACATCGGCGAGAAGCCGCTTCACCTCGGGAACCGTCTCCTCAAGAATCGTCACGATAAATGCGCTTCCCTCGGCCCCGTCCGGATACCGGAAATCAATCTGCTTGATCAGCGCCTGTTCCTTTCCATCCACATACATCCCGGAATTGGCGTCCGAGGCCTCGCCCCCGTATTCCGGCAGCCCGGTGAGCATGGTCACACCGGCGTCCTCCCCGATATACACAAGCTCCCTGTCCCTGCGCACAATCAGATAGGAGCTCTTCTCCCCGAGCTCTGCGTTGATTTTATCGAGATATTCCCTGTCCTGAAACTTTTCCGGCCGTACAGACGCCGTCTCCGAGAGCTCCTCGAATGATCCTTTTGTAAAACGGCTCAGAAGCTGCATGGGATTGGAAAAATAGCTGTAACTCCCGGACACACCATAGGTCTGCTCAATCGCCCGCAGCTGAAAATGCTGGATACTGCACAGCACGATCAGCGCCAGCAGAAGCGGGACAAAAATAATGATGCAGAATGATATAATAATCTTATTTTTGAACTTCATACGCGTTTCCTTCCCTGGAATTTATTATATCATGAAAGCGTATGATTCCCATTTATTTTATGTAAAATAATCTAAAATTTTTGTAAAGTGAGCCTCAAATACTGTCCCGTCTCAAAACAGCGCGCAGATTCCACCTGTTTCTCCGCGAACAGACGCATGCGCTCCCGTTCATCCTCCGGCTCCGCCTGCATCCGTTGGCAAATACCGCGCATTTCCCTGAATCTCCTCTTCTCCGAATCTCCTCTTGACAGATGTGCGTCCGTGTGCTATATTCATTATACCCCCTGGGGGTATCAGATGCATGAAAAAGGAAAAAACAGGAAACACTATAATCAAACCGGAAATATACCGGAAATACCGGGCAGAATGATTCGCCCACAGTATTTGAGAAACGGAGGAGACCATATGTCCTGCGATTGCAGCCAGCCTGAAATCAGGCGCAGACAGCGCGGCGCAAACGAACGGAAAGATCTGACCGACCGTCTGAGCCGCATCGAGGGACAGGTGCGCGGAATACGGGCAATGGTGGAGGAAGACCGGTACTGCGTGGACATTATGACACAGGTGTCCGCAGTCCGGGCCGCACTCAGCAGCTTTAACAAAGAGCTTCTGGCCCGCCATATCAGAACCTGCGTGTCGGAGGATATCCGGGACGGCAGGGAGGATGCGGTCGATGAATTGTGCGATCTGTTAAAAAAACTGATGAAATAAAAGAACATGGAGGTATATTATGAGGAAAGAGCGATACAATGTGACAGGAATGACCTGTTCCGCATGCTCCTCCCATGTGGAAAAATGCGTCTCAAAGCTGAGCGGTGTGGAGCATGTCAGCGTGAATCTGCTGACAAACAGCATGCAGGTCGAATACGAGGAAGGGCAGATGAGCGACGCGCAGATTATACAGGCAGTCGCGGACGCGGGATACGGAGCGTCAGTAAAGCGCGACGCAGGAAAACATACCGGAAGCGGTGCGGCTGACGAGAGGACAGCTGCACGCGGGGAAGACACCGTCTCCGCGCAGCAACAGCAGATCCTGAACATGAAAAAGCGGCTGGTTATTTCGGTCGTGTTTCTGATCCCACTGATGTACGTGTCGATGGGACATATGATTTTTGACAGCCTTGGGCTCCCCATGCCGCCGCTGAGCATGCGTCTTTTTAACGGAAATGAGAACGCCCTCACTTATGCGTTTACCCAGCTGCTTCTGCTTGTGCCCATTCTGGCTGCAAATCAGAAGTATTTCCGGAACGGTTTTAAAACACTGGCAAAAAAGAGTCCGAATATGGACAGTCTGATCGCCATCGGCGCAGGTGCCTCCATCGTTTACGGCATTTTTGCCATATACCGGATCGGTTACGGGCTTGGCCACGGAGATATCGCGCTGGTGGAACAGTACCGCCACGACCTGTATTTTGAATCGGCAGGCACGATTCTGACGCTGATCACTGTGGGAAAATATCTGGAAACACGGTCCAAAGGCAGGACCAGCGAAGCGATCACAAAGCTGATGAATCTTGCGCCGAAGACTGTCACTGTGGTGCGGGACGGAGTGGAGACAGTGCTGGACGTGGCCGATGTCATGGTCGGGGATATTTTCATCATAAAACCCGGAGAAGCCGTCGCGGTGGACGGCGTGATCACCGAGGGAAAATCTTCCTTTGACGAAGCTGCGATCACAGGGGAAAGCATCCCTGTTTTAAAACAGGAAGGAGATAAAATAGTATCCGCTTCCATCAACAAAGCCGGGCTGATCCGCGCCAGGGCGGTAAAAGTCGGGGAAGATACCACGATCGCACAGATTATCCGGCTTGTGGAGGAAGCTTCCTCGAGCAAGGCTCCGATCGCAAGGCTTGCGGATAAAACTGCAGGCATCTTTGTGCCGGCGGTGATCGGAATCGCGGCGGTCACATTTGCCGTATGGCTTCTGGCGGGAGCGGCATTTGAATTTGCGATGTCGGGCGCAATTGCAGTTCTGGTAATCTCCTGTCCCTGCGCTCTTGGACTGGCGACGCCGGTGGCAATTATGGTCGGAACCGGAAAAGGTGCAGAAAACGGGATTCTGATCAAATCCGGCGAGGCTCTGGAGACGGCGCACCTGATCGACACCGTCGTGCTGGATAAGACAGGAACCATCACGCAGGGAAAGCCTGTGGTGACAGAAACAGACTGTTTCGGCGGAATTTCCAGACAGGACCTTCTTCAGATCGCGGGAAGCCTGGAAAAAGGCAGCGAACATCCGCTGGCGGATGCCATTGTGCAGCACTGCGCTCAGGAACAGATCGCACTCTCGCCGGTGACTGATTTTACGGCGGTCTTTGGAAAAGGTGTTGAGGGAAAAATCGGCGGGGCTGTGTACTATGCTGGAAACGGGAAGCTGATGGAAGAAAAAAACATCCGGGTTTCCACGCAGGTTCAAAAGCGCATCAGGGATCTTGCAGAAGCGGGCCGGACGCCGCTGCTGTTTGCAAATGAAGAAACAATCATCGGACTGATCGGCGTCGCGGATGTTGTGAAACCGACCAGCCGGGAAGCCGTACAGAAATTCCGTGAATACGGAATCCACGTCATTATGCTGACAGGGGATAATGAAGTCACCGCACAGGCAATCCGGGATCAGGTCGGAATCGACGAAGTGATTGCCGGGGTGCTGCCGACACAGAAAGAAGAAAAAATCTCTGCGCTAAAAGCCTCCGGACACAGGGTTGCCATGGTCGGGGACGGCATCAACGACGCACCTGCGCTGGCCTCGGCGGACGTCGGCATTGCCATCGGCGCCGGAACCGATGTGGCGATCGAGAGCGCAGACATTGTACTGATGAAAAACGACCTGCTGGATGCCGTCGGCGCAGTCCGCCTGAGCAAAGCTGTCATCCGCAATATAAAAGAAAATCTGTTCTGGGCATTTTTCTACAATATCATAGGCATTCCGCTGGCGGCTGGCGTACTTTACCCGTCTCTGGGGATCCGCTTAAACCCGATGTTCGGGGCGCCATGAGCCTGAGCAGTATCTGTGTCGTCAGCAACGCACTGCGCCTGAAAGCCCTTAAGCTGGCCCACACCGGCGAAGAGGTCTGCGGAACGGGCGCGGAGGCCTGCAATTTATGTAATCTGGAAAGAAAGGAATCATTAGTCATGAAAAAAACAATCAGTATCAGTGGAATGATGTGTGGACACTGCACCGGGCGCGTGGAAAAAGCCCTGAGCGAACTCGCCGGGGTGTCGGAAGTGACCGTCAGCCTGGAGGCAGGAAACGCCGTCGTGACGGCGGAGGAAAGTGTGACTGACAGCCTGCTCACAAAAACCGTGACAGACGCGGGCTATGAAGTGACGGGTATTTCCTGAAACATTTTACCCGCAGGACATTTCATCGCAGGACATTTATCCCGGACGGCCGTATCACAGCCGTCCGGGAAGTGTCATCCCTATTCCGCCTCTCCTTCCGCCACAATCTCCTCGAGAACACGAATCAGATCCTGAATATTGTTCAGATGCACATTTCTGTCCAGAATGCATTTCTTTAAATCCACCGAAAGTGTATCAAATTTTTCCCGGATTTCGGGAGATACATAAGACGCCATATTATCACCAGACCTTTCTGAAAATAGTATAAATGAGACTGACCACACGGCTGTTTCGCAGCTGTTCCTTAGTATGCGCAGTCCGCTCCCGGTTCATACCCTCTGTAAAGCGGCGGCGCTCTGCTCCTTCCCGCCACATTAATTTCACGAACACACCTTTTACTTTAGCGCCGGATATGCTACAATAACCACGTCTCCCGGATATCAGACTTATCAAATGAAGAAAGGGTTTTTCGATGAAGAAAAAAGTAATTCCGTTTATCGCCGCAGGCGTACTGATCATTGTTGTGATTCTCTTTATGCTGCTTGGGAATCTGATTGAAAAATACACTCCCACCAAAGAACGGCAGGATCTCTCCGAATATTACGGACTCACTTCCGACGGGGAGGCCGCGATCATCTTAAATAACGAAGTGCTGGACTCCCGCGGCCGGCTGATCGACGGACACGTCTATCTGGATTACAACCTGGTTCACGACCGGTTAAACAGCCGGTTTTACTGGGATTCACGCGAAAACAAACTGCTCTATACGACATCCGGCGACCTGATTACCGTGGACGCTGAAAGCACCGGCTACTATGTGACAAAAGAAGCCCGTTCCATGGATCACATTATTGTGAAAACAGGCAGTGAGACCGCCTACATCGCAATTGATTTTGTAAAACAGTATTCCGACTTTTCCTATGAAATATTTGACAATCCAGACCGCATTGTAATGACAAACCAGTGGGGAGAATACTCCTCTGCCACCGTGAAAAAAAATACGGAAATCCGCTTTCAGGGCGGGATCAAAAGTCTGATTCTCGCCGACGCGCCAAAAGAGACGAAGCTCACCGTTCTCGCGCCGGATGAGACCTGGACAAAAGTGGCCACAGCCGACGGGATTATCGGATACATCCGCTCCAAAGCGCTGGGTGACGTCACAGCGGAAACCCTTGTCAGCGATTATGTGCCAGAAGAATTTACCCATATCCGCAAAGATTTTGCGATCAGCCTTGGCTGGCACCAGGTGACCAACCCTGAGGCCAACAACAGTATCAGCACGGTCCTCTCCGGCACCAAAGGGCTGAATGTGGTTTCCCCCACCTGGTTTTATCTGAACGACAACGAGGGCGGCATCGCTTCCCTGGCCAGCGCCGACTATGTAAATTACTGCCACCAGAACGGTGTGGAAGTCTGGGCGCTTGTGAGCAATCTGGAAAATAAAGACGTGGATACGACCGAAGTGCTGACGCACACTTCCAGGCGCGAGACCCTGGTCAACAACCTGATTTCCGCCGCCATACAGTACAATTTTGACGGAATCAATGTGGATTTTGAATCGCTGCTCCCTGAGGCAGGGGAATCCTACGTCCAGTTTATCCGGGAATTATCCCTGAAATGCAGAAAGAACGGCATCGTCCTCTCTGTTGACAACTATGTGCCGACCGACTACACTGCTTTCTACAACCGCGCAGAACAGGCTGTCTTTGCGGATTATATTATGATTATGGCTTATGATGAACATTATGCCGGTTCGGATATTGCCGGTTCAGTCTCCTCCATCGGTTTCGTCACGGAAGGTGTGGCCAACACCCTCAAAGAAGTCCCCGCGGAACAGATCATTCTGGGAATGCCGTTCTACACCCGCGTGTGGAGCGAAACGCCCGTTGGCGCCGACGGGACCGCGGCCCCCGCAGAGGGAGAGGCCGGGCAGGATACCGGAGACAGTTACACGCTCTTTCAGCTGAGCTCCTACGCTGCCGGCATGAACGAGATTCAGAACCTGATCAGCGCAAACGGCGCCGAGCCTGTCTGGTCCGCCGAGACAGGGCAGTATTACGTACAGTATGTAAACAACGGGGTCACCTGCAAAATCTGGGTGGAAGACGCCGCCTCTCTGGAAGAAAAGCTCAAAGTCCTTCAGGCAAACAATCTGGCCGGAGGCGCTTTCTGGAAGCTGGGTCTTGAAAACAGCGCCGTCTGGGACACGATTATCAAATATATCAATTAACAGTTTCTCTGTCTTATCTCTCCGGAGAATCTGCGTGAAAAGACGCATATTCTCCGGATTCAGGAATATCTTTATACGAACGAATGCCCTCGGAGTTTTTTATGAAAAAGAAAGTGGAACTGGCGATGGCGGTCTGTCTGATTCTGGCCGCTTTTGTGCTGGCAAGACATGGCGCCGTGCTGGTCTTAAGCGACGAGGCCTCCCCGAAAGAACCCTGTATTGTTATCGATGCCGGCCACGGAGGCAGCGATCCCGGCAAGGTCGGTGTCAACGATGCAAAAGAAAAAGACATCAATCTGGAACTGGCAAAACGTCTCAAAAAGCTGTTAAAAAAAGAAGGAATCTCCGTCGTCCTGACAAGAGATTCCGATGCCGGTCTGTATCCTGACAATGCCACGAACAAAAAAGCTGCCGACATGCAGGAGCGCTGCCGGATTATCACCGATGCCAGTCCGCTTTTTACAGTCAGCATCCATCAGAACAGCTATCCCTCCCCCGAGGTGAAAGGCGCACAGGTCTTTTACTATGAACAGTCAAAGCAGGGAAAAGCCCTGGCAGAAGCTATTCAGAGCAGCCTGATCGCGCAGGCCGATCCGGAGAATACCCGGACTGCCAAATCAAACAGCAGTTATTATCTGCTGAAAAAAACCCCGTCTCCGACAGTGATTGTGGAGTGCGGTTTCCTCAGCAGCCCCACGGAGGCCGCCCTGCTTCTCGATCCCGAATATCAGGATAAGCTTGCAAACGCTATCTGTGAGGGCATTCTTACTTATATGAAAGAGGAGCGCCTTCTGTAAAATGTCTCCTCCCCGGCCCCTCCGGCACAACTTTCCTCAGCAGCAGCCGGAAATGCCTGTTACAAAACCTTTACGCGGGGGAAAACCGGCACATTGCCCGTCTCCCCCCGCGTAAGCAGGACATCTCTTCCTACAGCACCCCGCGTGCCATCCGGATAAACCGCTCTCCGACCTGGTAAAGCAGAGCCGTCTGAACCGGAGCTTCCTCCTGTGTCTGCGGCGCGCTCTCCCCGGCATCCACGCCAAACATTCCCATCGAAAAATGATTCAGATCCAGATCCGGAATCTCCGCATAGTGAAGTGTCAGTTCCCCGATCTTTCCAAGATCGTCCGCAAGCGGACCTCCATTCTGTTCCAGAAGTTCCCTGGTCTCTTCACGGTCTGTGGCGATCAGACCGTTCACCTTATCCCGGTACAGTGAAAAAGTCGCCGCAATCTTTCCGCGCAGTTCACTTTCCATCATAATATCAACGGTTCCCTTTTTGTCCACACCGTTCACAATTTTCAGCGTCACATTCACCACACCGTCGCTCACCATCACCGGGATCGAATACTGCTCTTCCTTCGCCAGCATGCTGCTGACCGACAGCTGACTTGAAAGCATGCGCATTTCGCGGACATCCAGACTGGTCACCGGATCGCTCTCAATCATCGTCTTCATCACGTTTTCCGCGACATTTGCAAGCTTTTCCTGTGCCCTGCCCATTTCTTCCGGCGTTTTGACAGCTTCCCCGAATTCCTCAATCAGCTCCTCCCTGATCGCCGCAAGATCCTCCGTGCCGATTTCCTCTCCCGGCGCCTTCGGACCTGTTCCGAAAATCTTCCGGTACATCTGATTGCGGTTTTTCATCATGGCCTCCACTGCCAGCACATTGGCCGCGGTGTTCGGAATATCATACCTCTCGAGAACCCTGTAAATATCCTGCGATGCCCTCGCACTTTCCTCCAGCTCTGCGAGCTGTTCTTTCGCATACGCGTAGTCCAGACCCATTTCGTCGGTCTGCGCCTCCCCGAGCGCCTCTTTCAGCTGCTCAGGCGTCATATTTTCCCAGTCCGGAACCCTGCTGAGCACCATTCTGACTTTTTCCGGCGTCAGCACATCCATGATATCCTTCACACAGTTTGTGTGGTAGGATGCCCCGATCTGGTCAGTAATGGAGCCTTCCCGGTACCCCCCTGCCGCCGGTTCAAAAGAGCCGTCCACCGCATAATCCATCTTTCCGCTGCGGCGCTCCGAGCGCACAGCCGTGATCAGATTCCGCATTGTGATATCTGCTCCCCGGTTCATCCCCGCCCCGACTGCGGCCCCGTCTGTCTGTTCCACCTGGTGAATCAGACGGTATATTCCGATATAGGTATTTCTCTCGTCCTCCGTGATGGCATCGCTCTTTTCCAGCTTCCAGAGATACTCCGCAAACCTCTGCGTATCCGCCCCGTCCGCCTCTCTGCGTATCTGCTCCGCCGCCGCGTTCAGGCTGGCGAAATCCATATCTAGCGGGTTGATCCCCCTCTTGATCAGCTGTGTCACAACTGCGGGCGTCATATTCCGGAACACACGCTGCACTTCCTCGTCAGCCTGCTTCATCTGTGCCACCGATTCTTCCGTGATCGCAAGTCCGTTATAGCCGAGAATCCGGACTGCCCTGCGGTTCGCCTCGCTGGCTTCCAGCCCGATATCTTTAAGAATCACATCCACATTCCGGAATGCCTTCTGGATCGAATCTCCCAGATCGACCCGCGGCGCAGTCATCAGAGTCTCATAGCGCTCGTTTGCGCGGTCGAAATTCTCTTTTAATGCGGTTCCGGCCCTGTGAATCGCGTTGATCGTGCCGGTCTCCTCCTCAAGCCCGAGGACACAGGCGGGCACATATCTGATCTCCGATACTTTCTCCGTCGTCTCGCGGAAAATTGCGGTATTTTCCTCGTCCGATTCCACTCCCTGCGCCCTCAGCAGATTCTCATAGTAGGAATCCTCGCTGGCGCGCAGCTTCTCCACAAGCTTCACGATCGGCTCCGTGTCGATCAGGACACCGCGCTTAAGCAG
>OFGA01002633.1_pt1 | contig 10914 bp, 11 predicted proteins | sample 1521471 | NCBI WGS metagenome assembly OFGA01 (sample SAMEA3504086, study PRJEB24116) | mouse gut metagenome | biome: mouse gut; feature: mouse-associated habitat; material: faeces | place: Denmark | collected 2011
ACAAAAATAATTTATTCAAATGGTCTTTTGATAGGCAAAAAGAATTTCTGAACGAGTTAGGATCGCCTAAAAATGATATAGAAAGATCTTTTTTTCAATATAAGTGTCAGATGAAACTAGAAGGACTTCGACATAAGATTCTTTATAATACAGTTTCTATTTTCGTGATACCGTACTTTTATTTTAAAGCGAATACGAAAGACGAAGATATTGTATTTATGGCGAACAGAAATTCGGACCGGATTGTACCGCATTGCTTAAAAGAGAAATATAAACGTTGGAAAAATGTAACCAGGCATGGAGAGTCTTTGGATAAAAATGATAAAGATTTTTTTAAAGATATCGTCAGGATGTATCCGCTTTCTTTTTACTTTTTGCTTAAAGTATTGATTAAACTTAGATATTTCAGTTTTGAAATAAATTCATGTAAACCGCAGGCGGTGCTTTCATGTGATGAATATTCCTTTGCAACTTCTGCCATGACTTATTACTGTAATTTGAATTCGGTTATTCATATTAACGTAATGCATGGAGAAAAGCTATATAACATGCGGGACAGTTTTTTTAGGTTTGATAGATGCTATGTATGGGTCAGATGGTCCGATCAGGTACCGTAGGTATCCACATCCGCCTGGGTAAGGGTATCGCAGTCGAAGCCCTGCTCAGGGGTGTAGATAATCTTCTGGGCGGGCGTCTTGCCGGCCACCAGATCCTTGATGATGCCGTCGACGGTGTCAGCCTGCAGGGGGTTGCACAGGCCCATGTAGTTCCAGCTGCCCTCCAGGACGGCCTCGAAGGCCCACTTGTCGCTGTCGAAGCCCATGACGATGACGTCGCCGTCCTTGCCGTGGGTGATGCCGTTGGCGTCCAGAGCGGCCACGGCGCCCCGGGCCATGCCGTTGTTCTCAGCGTAGATCACGTTGAAGGGCTTGCCGGAGTCGATGACGGACTGGGTGATGGTGCGGGCGGTAGCCTCGTCCCAGTCGGCGGTCTGCTGGGTGACGTAGTTCCAGTTGGCCTCGGCGTTGACCTTCTCGTCCAGCGCGCCGGTGCGGCCCAGCTGGGCGTCGGAGCCCATGTGGCCCTGGATGTGGATGATATTGTACTCGTCCAGGCCCTGGGCGGCCAGCCAGTCCACGGCGGTCTTGCCCTCGGCGGGCATGTCGGAGACGACAGCAGCGACATACATGCTCTCGTCCGCTTCCAGCATACGGTCGAAGAGGATGACCTGGGTGCCGGCGGTCTGAGCGTCCTGCAGCACGGTGTCCCAGCCGGTGGTGGAGGCGGGGGAGAGCAGCAGGAAGTCCACCTCGTCCTGCACCATCTGCTGGGCGGTGGCGATCTGCTGGGCGGCGTCGTTGTTGTTATAGAAGGTGGCCTTGTAGCCGTTCTCCTCGGTGAAGGTGGCGCGCATAGCCGCGTCGTTGGCGGTGCGGTAGCCGGACTCGTTGGGGTCGTTGTTGATGATGCCCACGGTGATCAGCTCGCCGGAGGCGGGCTCGGCAGGCTCGGAGGGCTCGTTGGTATCGGCGGGCTGCTGATCGTCGGCGGGCTGCTGGGTATCAGCCGGCGTCTGGTCGTCGTTGGCCTTCTGGTCGTTGTTGCCGCCGCAGGCAGCCAGCGCGAGGACCATTGCCAGGGACAGGATCATCGCAAGAAACTTCTTCATAATGTTTTCTCCAATCCAATTTGATTTGCGCCCCTTTCTCGGGGACGATACCAAGTATACCGGCTTTCGCAGGGTTTGTCAACAATTTGTACGCACTTATTCGCAATTTCGTGCGGATAAACAATACAAATCCTCCAAAACCAAGAAATGCAAAGCCAAAGTATTTTAGTTATTTCAAAAATTAGGAAATAACCTAATTATTATTCGTTGTTTATGGAGATTTTGGCGAAAAATAATTTGTCTGTTTTTGGTGGGGCGCAAAGGATTCCGAAGGGACGTTTTGCACAAACTCCCTCCATAAAATAACGGTTCTCCGGGCATTTTGCAGAAACCGGACAGCGCGGCGGCCCGCCGGCCTCCCGGTTTTTTACAGGGCCTCTTGCAATTTGTCCGTATTTCTTGTATACTGTTGTCAACGATTTGACCGGGAGGATGCCATGGCTGCCAAATATCAGATTGTCGCGGACGCGCTGCGCGCCCATATTCAAACGGGGAAATACGCCGACGCGGCGGCCCTGCCCACGGAGTTCGCCATCGCCGGGGAGTACCAGGTCAGCCGGCAGACTGTCCGGCAGGCCCTGGCCCTGCTGGCGCGGGAGGGGCTCATCGCCACCCGGCAGGGAAGCGGCTCCCGCATCCTCCGCCAGACCCGGGACGCCGCGCCCCAGCGGCGGTCCATCGCCGTCATTACCACCTATATCAGCGACTACATTTTCCCCAGCATCCTCCGGGAGGCGGAAACGGTCTTTGCCCGGCACGACTGCACCCCCTCCCTCTTCGCCACCCAGAACCAGGTGTCCAACGAGCGCCGGATCCTCACCCAGCTCCTGGGACAGCCGGTGGACGGCATCCTGGTGGAGGCCACCAAGAGCGCCCTGCCAAATCCCAACCTGGACCTCTACCGGCGTCTGCTGGACCGGGAGGCGCCCCTGGTGTTCATTCATGGATACTACGCCAACCTCCCCGGGGCCCACTTCGTCATGGACGCCAACGCCGACGGGGGCCGCCAGCTGGCCTGCTACCTGGCGGACAAGGGGTATACCCGCATCGGCGGCGTGTTCAAGTCCGACGACATCCAGGGCCACGGCCGCTACGCCGGTTACGCCGAGGGCCTCCGGGAGAAGGGGCTGCAGCTGATGGACCGCTACGTCTACTGGTACAACACCGAGACGAAGGCCAGCTTTCTGTCGGGACAGGACGCATCCGTGGGGGCCTACCTGGACCAGGCGCTGGAGGAGGTGGACGCCTTCGTCTGCTATAACGACGAGATCGCCAACTCCCTGCTGCTCCAGCTGCAGAAGAGGGGGCTCCGGGTGCCGGAGGACGCGGCCATCGTCAGCTTCGACAACAGCTATTACAGCGAGCTGTCCCCGGTGCCCATCACCTCCCTCTCCCACGGAGGGGAAAACGCGGGGCGCACGGCGGCGGAAATCCTGCTGCGGCAGATGGACGGCGAGTACTGCCAGAGCGTGCAGCTGCCCTGGACGCTGGTGGAGCGGGAGAGCAGCCGGCTGTCGAAATAAGAACCTGTATTCACAGGCGTTGAACGCCGTCTGGCCGGGCCGCATTTTTTCTGCCGAATATTGAAAATGGATATTGCCAACGGAAGCTATATCATGTATAATACAGCCATTCGTCTGATAGGAGGGCGGCTGCTTTGGATGACACGAAGGCGCGGATCATTTCAGCGACGATGAAGGCCGTGCGGCAGTATGGCCTGGAAGGCGTGCGCATCCAGAATATCAGCGATCTGGCGGGGATCTCACCCGGGGCGCTGTACCGCTATTTTGGCAGCAAGGAAGAACTGATGGAGGCGTGCTTCGTCCATGTGGACAGACAGGCGGCGGCGATCTTCGAGCGCCTGACCTTTGACCCCCGCGAGATGCTCTCCGACCCTGTGGGTGCGGTGAAGTGCCTGTGGGCGCCCTACTTCCGGTTCTGGACGGCCCATCCGGACGAAACAATCTTCTATCACAGATTCCGTGACAGCGCCTTCTTTCCGGAATATGATAAGTGTAGGAATGCCGGTTACTTCAATACCTTCGCCGGAATGGTCCGCGCATTCCGGGGCGCGTTTCCCGGTCTGAAGCGTATCAATCAGGATATGCTGTGGCTCCACGTGCTCACCTCTACGATTATGTACGCCAAATATGTGGCGGAGGGAATCCTGCCCAATGACCGGGAGACGGAGGAGACGGTATTCCAGCTGCTGACCACCGGCCTGAGCGGCTACCTGACGCCGGGACGGGCTTAGGAAAAGGGCGGACAGGCTTGTCCGGGAGTAAATAAACATTTATTTTACCTTCGATGGAAAAAGGAGAGTGTAAATATGGAAAAGATACTGGTTGTCGATGACAGCGCTCTGCAGGCGGCCCAGCTGAAATCCATTTTAGAGGATGATTACGACGTAACCATCGCCAATACGGCGGAGGAAGGGCTCCGCTGCGCCAGCGAGGGGGAGTATTCCCTGATCCTGCTGGACGTGATCATGCCGGGGATGGACGGCTTCACGCTGCTGAAAAAATTGCAGGAGGAGGTCATTACCCAGAGCGTCCCGGTCATTCTGATTACCGGTCTTTCCGATATTCAGAACGAGCAGCACGGGCTGATGCTGGGCGCGGTGGACTATATTGCGAAGCCCTTCGCGCCGCTGATCGTAAAGGCCCGGGTCGGCACGCACATCAAGCTGTACAACTACCGCAGGCAGGTGGAGTACCAGTCCAGGACCGATCAGCTGACCGGAATCCCCAACCGGCGGCAGCATGACCGCTACAGCGTGGTCAAGTGGAACGAGGCCGCCCGTCTCCAGGTGCCGTTCTCCATCTGCATGTTTGATATTGACCACTTCAAACGGTTCAACGACACATTCGGACACCCTGCCGGGGACAAGGTGATTGCCTCCGTGGCCAAGACGGCGTCCGCCTATTTTCAGCGCAGTACGGACTTTTTCGCCCGCTACGGCGGCGAGGAATTTGTCGCCTTCCTGATGGGCGGCAGTACGGAAAAGGCTTTTGCCCACCTCAAGCAGGTCCGGCAGGCGGTGGAGGACCTCCATATTCCCCACGATCCCTCCGTGTCCCAGTGGGTTACAGTGAGCATCGGCGGCGTCACCGTCGTGCCCCAGTCGGAAAACTCCTACGCCTCCTACCTGAAGATTGCGGACACCATGCTGTACGACGCGAAGAAGCGCGGCCGGAACGGCGTTGTCTGGGCGGACGAGAAGATGAGGCAGTTGTTTGAAAAGTAACGCCGCTCCGTCTGGGAAGCGGATGGCGAAAATGAAGAACAGGAGGCAATATTTTGAAGCTGTTCGATTTATTTGGAAAAAAAGCGAAAACGCCGGAGCCTGAGAAAAAGGAAGAGGCGGACGCCGGTGAGGAGCTGGAGCTCTATTCCGGCATGCGGGTGGAGGTGACGACCGGCAGCGGCGTCCTGCTGTTCGTAGCTAAGATGCTGGGAATCCATGGCACAGCGGCAACGCTGCACCAGTATTCCGATACGGAGCTTCCCCAGGACGGGGAACCCATTCCCGTGAAGATTCGCGGATACAGCGACCGCGACAGGAAGGCGGTTTACCTGGAGGGCGTGATTTCGCCCCTGCCCAACAAGGTGTGGCAGGTGGAGGAATTGACCCTGATCAAGATTGAGAACGCCCGGGCCTTTTTCCGCCTGGACACGAATCTTGACGCGACCGCAACGGTCTTCGGCGGGCTCTCAGCGGGAGAACGGCCCTGTAAGCTGCTGAATATCAGCGTGGGCGGAGCCGGCATCGGCTCGGAGTATCAGTATCAGATGGGGGATAAGTTCCTGCTGAAGGTGAAGCTTCTGGAGGACAGGCCGGTGTCCGCTATGTACTGCCAGGTCCTGCGGGTCATAGAGAAGGAGAACGCGCCGTTTGAATACGGCTGCCAGTTCCTGGAGCTGACCGAGGAGGACCAGGAGAAAATCACGCAGAATATTTTCGCGGCCCAACGCCAGAAGCGCGGCAGAACGTAGAGCTTGCTGAAAAGATGGCTATAATCCTGATTTTGGGTAAGGGGAACCCCGCCCCCAGTGGGGCGGGGCCCTTACAGAAGCGATATGAGGCAGATGTTGAATCAGCTTGGGCTTATCAATACCGGGTCTAAAAAAGCCAAATACTCCAATTATTCTTCGCGCGCCAAAAAATAAGGGGGATAAAAAACAGCAGAGTAAGACAGCTCAGGACAATACCTTCGCCTCTCACTTCTGCTGGATTTCATCTATGGCTGATGTGATGCCTCATATAGGACCGCATAGAGGAAGCAGCGATATTAAAAATGGTGACATATCAAAGAGAGAAACTCAATATAGCTATAATATACAAAATTTGACGAAGATTGTCAAGAGAAAAAGGGCGTTTTTTTCAAATAAATATTTTTGAGTCCGCCAGGCTGTCGGTGATATTCCCCAAAAAGGCGGTTCAGCCGCCGTGCGGAGGGCTCCAAAATAAAAAAGAGCGCCTCCGGAGAGACGCTCGACAAATCAAGCCAGGGCCGCTTTGGCGGTCTGGGTGAGCTGGGTAAAGGCAGCCTTATTGTTGACGGCCATCTCAGCCAGCATCTTGCGGTTGATGACGATGCCGGACTTCTTCAGGCCGTTCATAAAGGTGGAGTAGTTCATGCCGTTCATCTTGCAGCCGGCGCTGATGCGGGTGATCCACAGCTGGCGGAAGTCACGCTTCTTCAGCTTGCGGCCGGTGTAGGCGTACACGCCGGACTTCATCACGGCCTGGTTGGCCATCTTGAAGTGCTTGGACTTGGAGCCCCAGTAGCCCTTGGCCATCTTGAGGATTTTATTTCTTCTCTTGCGCGTCATCATCGCGCCCTTCACTCTTGCCATTGTTCAGTTCCCTCCCTCTGTCTTACTTGTACAGGATCATGCGCTTGACAGCGGCCTCGTTGGTCTTGTCAGCGATGGTGGTGCCGCGCAGGGCCCGCTTCAGCTTGGTGGTCTTGCCGTGGCCGTTGAGCAGGTGACGCTTCTTGGTCATGCCCCGCTTGACCTTGCCGGTACCGGTCAGGGAGAAACGCTTTTTGGCGCCGCTGTGGGTCTTGATCTTGATTTTGTTCGCCATAACAGTTTGAACTCCTTTACTTACTTTTTGTCCTTAGCGGGTTTGGGGGACAGGAAGATGGACATATGACGGCCCTCAAGCTTGGGGGACTTGTCCATAACGGCGATCTCGCCGCACTCCTCCGCAAATTTGATCAGCAGATCCTGTCCGATATTGGTGTGGGCCATCTCCCGGCCGCGGAAGCGGACAGTGACCTTGCACCGGTTGCCCTCGGCCAGGAATTTTTGGGCGTTGCGCAGCTTCACATTGAAGTCGTTCACGTCAATGCTGGGAGACATACGGATCTCCTTAATCTCCACCACCCGCTGATTTTTGCGGGCTTCCTTCTCGCGCTTGGTCTGCTCGAACCGGTACTTGCCGTAGTCCATGAGCTTGCACACGGGGGGGACGGCATTGGGGGAGATTTTGACCAGATCCAGACTCCGTTCTTCGGCCAGGCGCAGCGCCTCCTGGGAGGACATGATGCCCAGCTGCTCGCCGGATTCAGAGATCAGGCGTACCTCTTTATCCCGGATATCTTCATTGGTTTGATGACCTGTGTTAGCGATGGGAAGCACCTCCAGACAAAATGAAATGTGGGTTGCCGGTATGGCCCCCACATCACAGCAAAACAACGCCGGAACTTCCGGCACTGTTATCTCCATGTTGACCCTTTGGCTCAGGCCTGGGGTGAGGACGGGGGAACCGTACCTGCTTTCTTGTGCATTGCGCATTATAGCACCGGAAAACCCGCCTGTCAAGGGCAAAAGCGAGATTTTTTCCAAAAATAATTTCCCAACAGGCGCCGATTGATTAACATAATCACGAACCATAAAAGGCCCCGCCATCAGTTATACACATTTTCCACAGGTTTGTCCACAACGCCCCGTGGAAAACCCCGCAATTACAGGGCGGGTGAAAGGGGAGTCCGCCAAAATACAGGGGAAAAAACCATATTCACCGCGCATAGGGATGACATAACACCGCAGGGGCGGCTACCGCCCGCTCCCGTCCCCCGCAGGAATGGCTCCCCCCCTTGTGGGGGAGCTGTCAGGCGCAAGCCTGACTGAGGGGGGCCGCCCCTCTTGCCAAAGTGGGCCATTAACGGAAACTGACCCGGTTTGCAACAAAAAGCCCCCCTTGCCAAAGGGGGGAGGTCCGCCGCCTTCGGCTCCGCCGGCGGTTTTCTCACAGCCTGGTCTCCACCGGCACCGCAACGGTGTAATGGTTACTGCTGAGCTGCCGCAGCAGGGCAGACAGCACCCGCGCAGTATTCCCGCTCCCCTCCAGTGTGAGGTAGACGGTACGCCGACGGGTGCCCAGCCGGTTCAGGACGGTGCCCGCAAAGGCGGTCCCCCCCACCGAATCGCCGGGTTCCAAATACAGGGTCTCCTTCCAGCACACCCAGCCCTGCTCCTCCAGCCCGGCCCGCGCCCCGTCCGGGACGTAAGCCAGGGTGGTGCGGGTATGGGCCAGCTCCTCCAGGGCCAGCCGGCCCCGGCTGAGGGCCTCCTTCTCCCCCTCCCAGGCCAGGATTCCCACGCTGTGGCCGGTGCCCAGGATACGGCGGACCAGCCCCCCCTCCTCCTCAATCACCTGGGGGGCCAGGAAAAACAGGGCGTACTGCCCCGTGCCGTCCAGGGTGTTCAAAATGGCGGACAGCCCGTCGGCACTCTCACAGCGGAAGGCCAGATAGGTGGCCACGTTGCCCCCGTCCACCTCCGGGGGCTCGCTGGGGCTCACCGGAATGGTGGGGGTGGTCTCCGCAGGGCTGAGGCTCTGGGTGTAGTCCCGCAGACGGTTGTTAATCAGCTCCCGCGCCCGGTCGATAAACAGCCCGTCATCCAGCACCGCATCGGCGCTCTTGATGCGCACCAGATAGCCCTGGGAGATATAGCTCAGCTGGTTATAGCTGTACTCCAGTCCAAAGACGGAGCACACCACATACAGAGGGACATAGGGCTTTCCATAGCGCATAACGGCCCGGGCGTCGTAGGCCGCCCCAGTCATGTCGTCCCGGCAGGTGCCCCGCTCCAGATCAAAGACCAGCATCTGCTTCAGGTTGAAAATGGTCACGATGTGGCTCCTGTGGTTGTAGCTGGTGTACAGCCCCAGGCTCACCCCCACCCCGTTCTGGTTGGCGTCAAACACCGTGTAGGGCACATAGAGCGTCCCGCCGGACCAATAGGGCATGGAGCTGGAGGTCAACGGGGCCACACTGTCATTGATACCGGTAAAATACAGGTTGGCCGCGGCGGCGGGCATCGGCTGAAACATCCCCACAGCCAGTATAACGGCCAGCACCAGCGGCAAAACAGGGCGTTTTTTTCTCACAGGCCCTCCCTCCTCTCTTTCGGTTGCCTTTCTGATTATACCATAGTATAATCATTTGGACAAGCGCCACTATTTTTAAGGAAATCTTAATGAAAGCTAAACGGTCCTTCAACCCGGCCGTGGTACACTAAACCGCGTAAACCAAAACAGGGTCCCCGGAAAGGAGCCGTTAATATGGAAATCACACTGGAACTGGTAGAGCGCTTGAAGGAGAAGGCCGATGTCAGCTACACCCAGGCCAAGGAGGCCCTGGAGTACAGCGGCGGCAACCTGCTGGACGCGCTGATCTATCTGGAGGAGAAGGGGGCCATCCCCCGGGCGGAGGGCGCCTACTACTCCACCCGGAGCGAGACGCCTCCCCCGCCCCCTCCCGCAGAGCCCCTCCCCGCCCAGCTCCCCTCCAGAAAGAAAAAGGCCCACGGGCCGCGCCGTCCCAAGAGGGACGGTAGCCAGCGGTTTTTTAACAGCCTGCGCCGCTGGCTTATCGACAACGAACTGGAGATCTGGCGGCGCGGCCAGCCCATCACCGCCCTGCCAGTGCTGATTCTTCTTCTGCTGCTGTGCTGCGCCCCCTGGGTGACCATCCCGGCGCTGGTGCTGGGCCTCTTTCTGGGCCTGCGCTACCGCTTCTCCGGCCCCGACCTGGAGCGGGAGAGCCTGAACAACATGATGGGCTCGGTGGCCGACACTGCTGCCGACCTGGGCCACAAGGTCATGGACGAGCTGAAACACGACTGGCACTCTGATGAGAAGGACCAGAAATAGGGGCGGATGATATCCGCCCCTACACAACCGTACGAGGTGAACCAATATGTCAGAACGCATCCTTTTGGTGGAGGACGAGGAAAAACTGGCCCGCATGGTAGAGATGGAGCTGAAATATGAGGGCTATGAGGTGGAAAAGGCGCTGGACGGCCGCCGGGGCCTGGAGCTGGCCCTGGGCGGCTCCTTCGACCTGGTGCTGCTGGACATCATGCTGCCCCAGCTGTCCGGTATGGAGGTGCTGCGCCGCCTGCGGCGGGAGAGCCAGGTCCCGGTGATTATGTTAACTGCCCGGGACAGCGTGGTGGACAAGGTGGCCGGCCTGGACTCGGGGGCCGACGACTACATCACCAAGCCCTTCGCCATCGAGGAGCTGCTGGCCCGCATCCGGGCCGCCCTGCGGGGCAAGGGCGGTCTGGCCGCCCAGAGCCTCCCCTTGGCGGTGGGCCCGCTGGTGATGGACGTGGAAAAGCACCAGGTCACCGTCCGGGGCCGGAATGTGGAGCTGACCAAGAAGGAATTTGACCTCCTCCGCCATCTTCTGGAGAACAAGGACCGGGTCCTCACCCGGGAGGCCCTCCTGGACGCGGTATGGGGCTTCGACTTTGTGGGCGAGACCAACTCGGTAGACGTCTACATCCGCTTTCTGCGCAGCAAGCTGGACGACGCCTTTGGCCTGAAGCTTATCCACACCGTCCGGGGCGTGGGCTATGTCATCAAGGAGGAGTAACCATGGTCATTGTATACCGTTCCAACACCGGCTTTACCAGGGAGTACGCCGAAATGCTGGGCAAGGCGGAAAAAATGAAGGTCTGCCCCCTGGCCGAGGCCCAGAGCAAGGTGGGCTCAGGGGAATCCGTCTTCTACATGGGCCCTCTCATGGCGGGCCACATCACCGGAGTGGACCAGGCGGTGAAACAGTTCACCGTAAAGGGGGTATGTGGCGTGGGCATGTCCCCCGCCTCCCAGCAGGTGCTGGACACCCTGTCCAAGGCCAACTACGTCCCCGGCGCCCCTCTTTTCTACCTCCAGGGGGGCTGGGCCCCGAAAAAGGTGGGCTGGCTCAAGCGCCGGA
>OFGA01002636.1_pt1 | contig 10909 bp, 8 predicted proteins | sample 1521471 | NCBI WGS metagenome assembly OFGA01 (sample SAMEA3504086, study PRJEB24116) | mouse gut metagenome | biome: mouse gut; feature: mouse-associated habitat; material: faeces | place: Denmark | collected 2011
GGGTTTAGCCGGGTGAAGCTTACTTCGGATTTTTACCATATGGCGATCGAGGAGGACGATATCTCGGAAACCTTGCAGAACTATAAAGACTACGTGGGGCATATCCATATTGCGGAAAATCATCGTTACCAGCCGGGAACAGGCTCCATTGACTGGAGCAGGCATATGAAGACGCTGAAAGAAATCGGCTATGACGGGCCTGTTGTAAATGAAGGAAGAATCCGGGGGAAGACCCGTTAGCAGCGTATCAGGAATCTGTGAAATTCATGAAGCAGTTTCTGTAATGCCGGAAAAACAGAGAGACTATTTCGTAAAGTGAAGAGGAGATTAATAGAAAATGAAACGGTTAAGAATGGCGCTGATTGGTTCCGGTCAGATCGCGCAGGTAACCCACATACCGAATTACCAGTCTATGGAGGAAGTAGAAATTGTCGGAATCTGCGACACGCAGTTGGAGGCGGCCGGGCGCGCAGCGGATAAATTCGGAATTCCCAATTATTATAATTCCCATGTAGAAATGCTGGAAGCGCTTAAGCCGGATGCGGTTACTGTCTGTGTGCCTAATAAATTCCACTGTCAGATCGCGCTGGATGCTTTAGAGGCCGGGTGCCATGTGTTTTGTGAAAAACCGCCGGCGATTACTGTGCAGGAAGCCTCTGAAATGGAGAGAATGGCTGAGATGAAAGGAAAACTGTTATCATATGGGTTCCATTTCAGGAGCAGCGAACAGACGGCCTTTTTAAAAGACCGGATCCGGAAAGGCCGGATGGGAGAAATTTACCATACAGAGGTAAAATGGTGCAGAAGGCGCGGGATACCGGGCTGGGGATGCTTTACAAATAAGGAAATACAAGGCGGAGGTCCTCTGATCGATATTGGCGCCCACATGCTGGACTGCGCGCTGTATCTGCTGGATTACCCGGACATTTCCTATGTATGCGCCTCGGCAAGCAGCCGGCTTGGAAAAACGACGGGCGTGGGGTTGATGGGAAGTTGGAATCCGGACAACTTTACGGTTGAAGACGGCCTGTTCGGCTTTATAAAATTTCAGGACGGAACCAGTCTTGATCTGCAGACGTCTTTTGCAATCAACCAGAAGCAGAAAGATGTCAGAAGCGTGAAACTGTATGGGTCTAAGGAGGGCGCGGAATTATTCCCTCTGGCGTTATATGGGGAAGAAGACGGGCAGCTATCGGACAAGCAGTTTCCATTTATGGAAATGAGGGACTGGCATATAGATGCAGACCGAAACTTTGTGCAGGCGTGCATGGGCAGAGCTGAACTTCTGGTTACCGCAAAGCAGGGAACCTATATCCAGAGGGTTCTGTGCGGGTTGTATGAGTCTGCCGATACCGGTATGCCGGTTATCATGAAATAGAATTGGAGAAAAAAGGATGGTTCATTATCAGACACAGAAAGAACAGGACAGATTCTGGCTGATGGAGACGGAATTTGCGCCGGATTTTGAGCAAAAGACAGAATCTGCATTTGCACAGTGCAATGGCTATATGGGGGTACGTGCAGCGCATCCTTTTCGTCTTATGGAAGAGAAAAGAGGTCTGTTTATCAGCGGCGTGTTTCATAAAGCATATGAGGAAGAAGTTACGGAGCTTGTAAATTGTCCGGATATTGTATGGATGGAAATAGAGGCGGATGGCAGGAAATTGTTTCCTGAGCGCGGAGGACTTCTGGAATTTAAGCGGAAGTTGGATATGCTTAGCGGAGAGCTGGCGTTAGAATATGTGTTTCGTTTAGGGGACGGGAAGAAACTGTTGGTTGAATGCAGGAGATTCGCCTCGAAAGATAATATACACTTGTTTCTTCAGTCGGTAAAAATCCAGGTTCTGGAGGGAAGCGTTTCAGAAGTGAAGATCCGGACCGGGATTGACGGGCAGCAGACCAACAGCGGAGTTTCCCATTTTCATTCGGTAAAGGCAAGAGTGTACGAAAGAGAAATTATGGAGCTTGCCGGAGAACTGGCGCAGAATACGGTGCGGATTGCCGCAGGCGTTACAGTGCGCAAGGGGACGCTTAAGAAGAAGGATTTTTCCCTGGTGCGGCGTAAGATTCAGGGAGATTATGTGATTGCGCCGGACGAGTCGGGACAAATTCTGCTGGAGAAGATCAGCTTCATCGATCTGGCGGACGAGGGGACGGATGCCGGGAAAAAGATGGAAATGCTCTCCTTGGCGGCAGAGGCGGGGTATCCGCAGATGTTTGCGTCTCACCGCGGACGTATGGACGCCTTCTGGGAACATTCACGGGTTCAGATTGAAGGAATCAGGGAAGAGGAAGAAGCGGCGATTTGTTTTGCCCTGTACCATATCCATGGAATGACTCCCTGGCATACCAGCGAGAGCAGTATTGCCGCCAAAGGCCTTACCGGGGAAGGCTATAAAGGCCATGTGTTTTGGGATACGGAAATATTTCTTCTGCCGTCTTTGCTGTATACCTTTCCGGAGGCTGCAAGAAGACTGCTGGAATTCCGGCACAGAGGGCTGGAGGGCGCCAGAAGGAAGGCTCGCGCTTATGGATTTAAGGGAGCCATGTTCCCATGGGAAGCAGCCGGAACCGGGGAGGAGGAGACGCCTCTCTATGCAGCTTTGAATATTTATACGGGAAAAGCTGGAAAGGTGTGGTCCGGTATCAAGGAGTACCATGTGACGGCAGATATTATCTATGCGGTGGACCAATATTACAAGGTTACGGGCGACCGGGATTTTATGGAGAAATGCGGCTACGAAATGGCCTTTGAAGCAGCCAGGTTCTGGGTGTCCCTTGCAGAGTGGGATAAGGCGGCAGACAGGTATGTCATTTGCGACGTGATAGGGCCGGATGAATATACGGAACACGTGGACAACAATGCCTATACAAATTATATGGCCGGATACTGTGTAGAAACCGCCTGCCGGTACGCGGACGACCTGAGGGAACAATGGCCGGAACAGTACCGGAGGCTGGACGGGCAGATTCACATGGATTGCGAGAGGCAGCAGTGGAAAGAATTCCTTGAGAAGCTTTACCTTCCGGAACCGAATCAGGACGGAATTCTTCCGCAGGATGATACGTTCCTTGCAAAGCCCTGTCTGGAACATATTGAAAAATATAGAAATGCCAGACAAAAACAGTCCGTGCTTCTGGATTATTCCAGGGAAGAAATTGTAAATATGCAGGTATTGAAACAGGCGGACGCCGTTATGCTTATGAATCTGTTTCCGCGCCTGTTCCCGGAAGAGATCGTGAAAAAGAACGTGCTGTTTTATGAGAAGAGAACCATTCATGATTCTTCGTTAAGTTATTGCGCTCATGCGCAGGCATGCGCGGCGATTGGGGCAATGGAACTGGCGGGCGAGTTCTTTGGCCATTGTCTGATGATTGATCTAGACGACAATCCTTATGACAGTATGGACGGGATACATTCCGCCTCCCTCGGGGGAATCTGGAACTGCCTGATTTTCGGATTCGCAGGGGTGAGCTGCGACGGCGGACATATCTATCTGGAACCCCATCTTCCAAAACACTGGAGGAAGATGAAATTTAAGCTCATGGTTTACGGAATGCGGATTGCATTTGAGATATCGGGGCAGTCAGTCAGTCTGGCCTGCGAACGGATGATAAGACCTGAGCTGAAAGTATGGGTCAGAGGGAAAGAATATGCCTTTCGGGGCGAACTGAAAATAAAACTGGATCATAAGGATGACTGAGAATGAAAGCTGTGATTTTTGATTTGGACGGAGTGGTTGTGGACACAGCCAAATACCATTATCTGGCATGGAGGAAGCTTGCGGGAGAGTTGGGCTTTGAATTTGACATCAGCCATAATGAAAGGCTGAAAGGGGTTAGCCGGATGGAGTCCTTAAACATCGTGCTGGAAACGGGCGGCGTGAAAGGATTTACAGAGGAAGAAAAACAGGATCTTGCGGAACGGAAAAATAGATACTATCTGCAGATGATCCAGGGCATCGGCGAATCCGAGATACTGCCTGGAATACCGGAGTTTATTGCCGGACTGAAAGAAAAGGGCTATAAGATTGCGTTGGGTTCCGCAAGCAAAAGCGGAGGAATGATTCTTGAGAAGTTAAAGCTTGCGGGAGTATTTGACGCGATTGTGGACGGCAATCTTGTAGCGCGCGCCAAACCGGATCCGCAGGTATTTGTGACGGCGGCAGAATTTCTTAAAATTCCCTGTGAGAACTGCACCGTAGTAGAGGATGCAAAAGCCGGAATCGAAGCGGCGAAAGCCGGCGGGATGCGCTGTATCGGAGTGGGAAACAGGGAGATGCTGAAAGCGGCGGATATTGTAGTGGACAGTACGGCGGAATTGACGGGACTTATAGAGGATTTGTAGAAAAGAAACAGGTGTCTTATATTTGGAAAAGGACGCCTGTTTCTGTATTTTATATATGGAATTGTTTCCGGCCCGTATTGCGCAGTAGGGCGGGGACATATCCTTCGGGCAGGCCGATTCCATTGGAGTAGCCTTCATTTTTTCTAACATATTCTTGAAAACCGGCAAAGGATAAGCCGCAGGCGTTATTCAAAAAGCCGCGTTCATTTCTTGCGAAGGAGTTTTGGAGTTTATATGCTTTCCGCAAATCTGCTTCCCATAATTTTATCAGGTTCATCTTGTATACCTCCGGGAATTTAATTTCATCACTAGCCGTATGACGATGGAATATATGGTTCAGATCCCGTTCCAAATACGTACCGGGTATTGTTTCGACTATTTAAAGGTTCTTGAGTGATGTTGAGCATGTGTTATTTTCTGTGTATAATGAATATACGAGGGGTACGCTCTGTACTTACAGATTAATAAAACAGGAAGGTTCTTGGAATAATATGAGAAAAAAAGAAAAATATAAGGGTTCGCTGCCATTTGCAATAGGGAAGATATTTCTGTACGGAATCATTTTAGGCTACTTTTTAAACAGGATAGAATTTGCACTTGTATTAGCGCCTGGAAATCCGGTATGGTGGCTGCATATGAGATTCCCGTGGGTTCTTCCGGTTTTTTGGGGGATTCTGGCAGCGGCGTGGGTGCTTTTGGGACGTACGGTTGTAGAGATTACCGATGAAACAATACGTGTCGGAACAATTTTGGAAAAAGAGCTGTACCGTTTAGACCAGTTTGACCATCCGGTGATAGAAAGGAAAGAACATGTATTTATTTTCTTAAAGTTTATATCGGTGAAATGCTTTCTTGTATTCCAAAGAACGGAGGATATAAAAAGGCGCCGCCTTCATGGATTCAGGGAAAAGGATATGGAGAAGACGCTGTCGGCTATCCGAATTAGGCAGGCCAGACAGCTTATGCCGGAAAAAAGGATTGCAATTGCTGAATCGTACGGCGTTGAGAATTCGGAAGCGCTGATAAGTGGAATAAAAAGTGTCAATGAGTTTGGCCTGCCCACAGCTTTGCAGTTCTTGAAAGAAAAGAAAACCTTGGGGAAGATTTCTTTGATTTTTCTTGGCATTGGATTGATTGTTGGCTGGCTGGATGTGAGAACGATTATGTCAGGGGATGCAATGGGTCTTGAACTGTTTTTTATTACGTTGGCAGAAATAGGCGTGCTTCTATCGCTGCCTGTTCTGTATATCAGGCTGTATGTTAGAAGCAGGATCTGCGCGGAGCGGATTGTAATAGATGGGAACAGCCTGCAGGTTAATGGGAAAGTTTATCCTTACTCCGCCGTTCGGACGCTTGAGATGACTTCGCCGAGGAAGGTCAGCGATTCGATATTTCCAGTGCAGTATTATATGTATATTGTAACTGCTGAGGAGAAGAAAAAGTACTGGATAGGTTCAGCCGTTTCTTCTCCCTCCTATGAAATAATGTGCCGGAAGATGGAGCAGGCAATGATATATTATCCGGATAAATTGAAGTATATTTCCTGACATGGAATTGAGAGAGCCCTGCTTGTAAGTATATTTTGAGTATGTTATACTAGGATTCATGGAATTATAAATAACCTATAACATCATAAGCAGGGAGGTAATTTCAAATGGAAAGAAATAATGTATGGTCTTCTTACAAACCAGATCAGCTTACAGAATTAGAACGTATCAATGCACTGTACAAGAATTGTCTTAACGAGGGCAAGACCGAACGGGAGTGCGTAAAAGTTGCAGTCCACATGGCAGAAGAAAAAGGATATCGGGATATCAATGAGTTAATTAAGAACCAGGTATCGTTGAAAGCAGGAGATAAAGTCTATGCGGTATGTATGGATAAGAGCGTGTCTCTTTTCCATATTGGAACCAAACCTTTGGAGGAGGGTATGAACATTCTTGGCGCGCATATTGATTCGCCGCGTATTGATGTGAAACAGAATCCTCTCTATGAAAGCGACGAGTTCGCATATCTGGATACCCATTATTATGGCGGGATTAAGAATTACCAGTGGGTAACGATTCCGCTGGCAATCCACGGCGTAGTTGCAAAGAAAGACGGAGAAGTGGTGACGGTAAATATTGGGGAGAAAGAGGATGATCCGGTATTTGCAGTAACTGATCTATTGATTCACCTGGCATCCAAGCAGATGGAGAAGAAAGCAAACGCAGTGATTGAGGGAGAGAAACTAGACCTGCTGATCGGCAGCCGTCCTCTGGATCAAGTGGAGGATATGGACAAGAAAGAGAAAGAAGCCGTTAAGCAGAATATATTAAAGCTCCTGAAAGAATTCTATGGTATGGAGGAAGAAGATTTTGTTTCTGCCGAGTTGGAAATTGTACCGGCGGGACGCGCAAGGGACTGCGGTTTTGACAGAAGTATGGTCATGGGCTACGGACAGGACGACAGGGTATGCGCATTTACTTCTTTGTTTGCGATGTTAGATACAGAGTCGGTGGAGAGGACTTCCTGCTGTATTCTGGTAGACAAAGAAGAAATCGGCAGCGTAGGCGCGACGGGAATGCACTCCAAATTTTTTGAAAATACAGTGGCGGAGCTGATGAATCTGATGGGCGAGTATTCAGATCTGAAGGTGAGAAGGGCGCTGCAGTATTCAAAGATGCTTTCCTCGGATGTAAGCGCGGCTTATGATCCGATGTTTGCAGAGGTGTTTGAAAAGAGAAGTTCTGCATTTTTCTCGAAAGGGCTGGTATTTAATAAATTTACCGGAAGCAGAGGAAAAAGCGGATCGAATGACGCCAATGCAGAATATCTTGCAGATATCCGCAGAGCTATGGATGAAGACGAGGTGGCTTATCAGTTTGCCGAGCTTGGAAAAGTAGATGTAGGCGGCGGAGGAACCATTGCCTATATTATGGCAAACTATGGCATGAACGTGATTGACAGTGGTGTAGCAGTGCTCAATATGCACGCTCCATGGGAGATTACCAGCAAGGCGGACGTGTATGAAGCTTATAGAGGATATCGGGCGTTTATTAAGCATATGTAACAATTGAGATGCGCGCCGGCTTTTTGTGTGGCGGCGTTTTGGAGCGGACAAAGAACTGCGTAGTAGATGAGAGATCGTTTATTATGCGGTTTTTTGTGTTTTGCCGCATGTATTCCGGGCAAGCAGAGAAGGCTGTCGTTCAAGGACTTATTTGCGCTAGTTATTGTAAGCAAAGGGCGTTTTGCATTTGTGGGGGAGGAACTTGTGAAATTTCCCTTTCTTCCTATAAAAAACTGGCAATTCCTGGGGTCAGGCACTTGACGTACATTGTCAAAACCAGTAAAATATTTGTGTGACTTGACATGCAAAATATTTTTTAGGAGGTCATTTAAAAATGGCAAAATGGGTTTATTTGTTTAGTGAAGGGAATGCGAATATGCGTGAACTCCTGGGAGGAAAGGGAGCGAACCTTGCAGAGATGACAAGCCTGGGACTCCCGGTACCGCAGGGCTTTACGATCACAACAGAGGCATGTACTCAGTATTATGAGGACGGCAGAGAGATTAATGATGAGATTCAGACTCAGATTAACGAACACATTGTTAAAATGGAAGAAATTACCGGAAAGATTATGACGAAGGTCAACGAGATGAAGGTGAAGGAATGAGCAGGATACAGGTGGCGGAATCGGCAGGATTCTGCTTTGGCGTGAAGCGGGCGATAGACATGGCCTATGCAGAGCTGGCGAAGGGGCGGGAAAAACCGCTTTACAGCTATGGCCCGCTGATACACAACAAGGAAGTAACGGGCGATTTGGAGAAAAAGGGGCTGCGTATTATCGAAAGCCCCGAAGAAATAGAAGAAGGTACGGTTGTAATCCGTTCACACGGCATCGGGCGGACGATATATGAGCAGCTGCGGGAAAAAGGCGCGGAACTTGTGGACGGCACATGCCCTTTTGTACAAAAGATACATAATATTGTGCGCGAGGAATGGGAGCAGGGAAAAGCGATTATCATAGTAGGGGACGAAAAACATCCGGAGGTCATCGGCATCAATGGCTGGTGCGGGGACAGCGCGGTGATACTTGGCAGCCCACAGGAGGCGGAAACGGCAGAGCTTTCCGATGGGTCGGATTACGCCCTTGTGGTACAGACAACGTTCCGGCAGAGCAGGCTGGATGAGATGCTGAAAATTTTGGAAAAACGCGCAATCTGTCCAAAAGTGTACCGGACGATCTGTTCCGCGACGGAAAAACGGCAGGCTGAGGCTGTCATTTTATCCAAAAATGTGGACAAAATGATCGTCATAGGCGACAAAAATAGTTCAAATACACAAAAACTGGTGGAAATATGTGCAAAAAATTGCAGGAATACCTTTCATATTGAAACAAATTGCGATTTGCTGTTGAATCTTTTTACAAACGGTGATAAAATAGGAATAACTGCAGGTGCGTCTACGCCGCCTGCAATAATTAAGGAGGTAGTTGTTACTATGAGCGAAGCATTTGACAATGCAGTACAAAATTTAGGAGGAAGTGAGGAAGCGACATTTGAACAGATGTTGGAAGATTCCCTCGTGACCCTGCATACGGGCGATGTTGTAAAAGGCACCGTAATTCAGGTTGTAAACGAGGAAGTTTCCGTAAACCTGGGCTTCAAATCTGATGGTATTATCCCCAGAGGCGAGTTCAGCAGAGATGTCACAGTAGTTCCCAGTAAGACAGTTCAGCCTGGCGATGAGATCGAGGTATTCGTTGTTCGCGTGAACGATGGCGACGGCAATGTACTCCTGTCCAGAAAGCGTATCGAAGAACAGAAGGGCATGGAGGAGATTGAAGCGGCCTTTAACGATAAAACGGTTGTGACAGGCACTGTCACAGACGTTGTAAAGGGCGGCCTGATCGCAATGGTGAACGGCGTGAGAGTATTTATCCCGTCTTCCCAGGTTTCCAATAGATTTATCGAAGACCTGAGCGTGTTCAAGGGTCAGGATCTGGAATTCAACATCATTGAGATGGACAGGGTAAAGCGCCGCATTATCGGCGGAAGAAAGGCTCTTGTGGAACAGGAGATTGCAGCGAAGCGTGCAGCGTTGTTTGAAACAATCGAAGCAGGCTCCAAGATCACTGGTACGGTAAGCAGACTGACAGATTTCGGCGCATTTGTGGATCTGGGCGGTGTTGATGGTCTGATTCATATTTCCGAAATGAGCTGGGGCAGAATTTCCAATCCCAGAGAGGTTCTGAAAGAAGGTCAGGCGGTAGAAGTTTTCGTTCTGGATGTAGACAAGGAAAAAGGCAAAATCAGCCTTTCCCTGAAGGATGCGAACATGAACCCCTGGAAACTGGCTGTGGACAAATACGCAGTTGGTTCCATCGTAGAAGGCAAGGTTGTACGTATGGTGCCTTTTGGCGCGTTCGTAGAGCTGGAGCCCGGCGTAGATGGCCTGGTTCATATTTCTCAGATTGCGAACAAGCATGTTGTGAAGCCTGAAGATGAACTGAAGGTTGGCGAAATCATCAATGTGAAGGTTCTGGAAGTAAATTCCGAGCAGAAGAAGATCAGCCTTTCCAAGAGACAGGCGGATGCACCTGCAGAGGCTCCCGCAGAGGAAGCCGCTCCCGTTGAGGAGTAAGCCTCAAAATAAGGAGAGAACCATCTAATGCAGGATAAAAATGCATAAAAAAGATTCCCGTTACGGTTTTTAAGACGTAGCGGGTCTTTTTTGTGCATTTTTGTACAATTTTTATGCGGAATATGGAAATTTTTTATTATGAATGAAAATGAATATGCAAAAGGTTGAAAAAGACCTGTTTTCCCTGAATTTATGGGTATTCCGGCTTTTTCTATCTATAGCAGAATTTCATAATATAAAAAAAATTCATAAAAGAGGCTGATTTATAGAAAAAAGTTCTGGAATTGATTGAAAAAACGGCATTGTTGAAAAAAGGCGTTTGTGCTATAATGCTTAAGATGTCTGATGAGAGGATGATGCGGCTTGGAAAAACGGGAAATCCTACGGTTTGTGGACCATACGCTTTTGAAGCAGACGGCAACCTGGGAGGAAATTCGCGAAATCTGTCGGGAAGGGCTGGAAAATGGGACGGCTTCTGTCTGTATCCCGCCTGCGTTTGTTGCACAGGCTTCGGAGTATTTACAGGGCAGGCTGCCTGTCTGTACAGTAATCGGATTTCCAAACGGCTATCAGACAACCGGGACTAAAGCGTTTGAAGCGGCGGAGGCTGTGAAAAACGGGGCAGATGAGATTGACATGGTGATACACGTTGGCTGGGCGAAGGAAAGTCGTTTTCAGGATATCCTGACAGAGATCGACTGCGTAAAAGAAGCCTGCGGCGGAAAGCTGCTGAAGGTGATCATTGAAACCTGCCTGCTCACCGATGAGGAGAAGATCAAGATGTGCGAGATCGTCTCCGCCTCCGGCGCGGAGTATATCAAGACCTCCACCGGCTTTGCCGGCGGCGGGGCCACCCGGGAGGACGTGGCCCTCTTTGCCAGGCATGTGGCCCCCCATGTGAAGATCAAGGCCGCCGGCGGCATCTCCAGCCT
>OFGA01002640.1_pt1 | contig 10897 bp, 8 predicted proteins | sample 1521471 | NCBI WGS metagenome assembly OFGA01 (sample SAMEA3504086, study PRJEB24116) | mouse gut metagenome | biome: mouse gut; feature: mouse-associated habitat; material: faeces | place: Denmark | collected 2011
TACTTTATCCAGATAGCTGTGGAACACAGCCTCCAGCGGTTCATAAGACTCAAAATCTATCTTTTTAACCTGCACGTCTAGTACATCCTGAACCATTGGCAGCACATTTTTCGCAAACGCCCCATAATCCTGCACACTCAGATAAAAGGTCGGCATTTTCAGCTGCTCCTGATAATACCCATATCTCCCATAATAGCCGGCATACTTTTTCATCTGGTTACGTTCCTGTGTCATCAGACGCAGAAAACCTTTGACCTGCTCATAATATTCTCTCGTACATATGTAAAAACAATGATTCCATAAGATATACCACTGCTTACTTCCCTCTGTCAGAAAAACCGGCTCCATCTGCACCTGCGCACCTTGTTCATGCAGGCCTGTAATATTCAGCGGAAGGCGGGGATTTTTGCGCACAATCGGAATTTCATCTTTTTGATCAAGCAGCTGGTCATCGACCTGCAGCGTTCTTCCTTCATAAAGCTCCATCAGCCTGTCCAGCATAGCCGGAGACAGCGTGCAGGAGCGCCGCATCTGCTGATTGCTGTAACCCCATCCGTGATAACGGTACGAAAATTCATTTTCACTATCCAGTTCCAAAAGCAGGTTCACGATGCTGGTAGATTCCCTTGTAAACGCACTCTGGCTGTGCGTAAAAGCCAGTTTTTTTCCATAAGAAACATGCCGCATCTGCTTTATATTGTCAACCAGTTCGCCAATATCTTTTACTACATACATCTGTGTAGTGCCTATTTTTAGTTCCATCGACTCTCTGTCTGCTTCTAAATGCAGGATCGGTATGAGCCTTACGTCACCATTGCCGTATTCCTGGCAAAACTGGTTTCGATCCTGCATGACATAATAATCGACCAGACTTTTCAGCTCTTCATCACTGGACTGAACATAATCAGCACCTGCCTCATCTGATTCCTCTTCATATTGATAATTATACTCAAACAGCGTGGCCACAACGTGCTTGCATGCCCCTGCGTATGTTTCTGCTGCTTTGCAATTGCAGGAAAAACCGCTGACTCTCATTGTATTCTTATGCAATACAATGCTTGCACGCGTATTATAATGGGCTCCCATACTCCCCTCTACCATTGCATAGATGGTATGTGATCCGTTCTTCTCCCGTTCCAATTCAATGCGCAGCACACCGTCTGAGGAAAACAGACTGTAACCCCTGTCAAATACCGAGCGGCTGCTAGCAACTGACTCTATTTCATTGCTGCTGATTGTCTTCATCGATCATCTCTCCATATTCTCTGTGCAGTTTATCTGCTTATTCTTTTTTATACGAGCCTGATAATTTTATGCATTTATTTTAACACGGATAGTAAAAAAACTCATCCTCTTTTTTCGAAAGCATATCTAAAAAAACAATTTGCACAAGATCATGCGGAACATGTATCCCAAATTTAGGAACCATCGCATTTTCCAAACATTCTTTGACAAATTGCTTTTTATTGCTAAAACCACTTCTTTTTCTTAAAATAAAGCAACAAGGCTCCGCATACGAATGCGCTTACCAAGATAAAAATCAGATAGCCATATTCACTATCCAGCTCCGGCATATTTGTAAAATTCATCCCGTACCAGCCTACCATCAATGTCAGCGGAAGAAATACCGCCGTAATCACAGTAAAAAACCGCATGAGATTATTTTGGTCAATGTCTATCTGCGCCTGATATGCCTCCCTCATCTGCGTTACATAGTCACGCAGGTTCAGCACATTCTCTAAATATCTAGTAGTCCGGTTGGCCAGAATCGTAAAATGGCGGATGCCCTCCTGTGACAGCAGACTGTTTTCATTTAAGATCAGTCCGTCCAAGACGGCATCCAGCTGCTCATAGTATCTTTTTAAACGCAGCAGCTCTTTTCGATATGATATAATTTTGCGTATATAATCGTTCTGAAACCGAACCATTGCTGCCATCTCAGCATCAGCCACCTCACATTCAAGGTCTTCCAGATTATCCATATCGTTTTTTAACAGATTCCGAAAAAACGTCCACAATACACGCTCATTCGTCTCTTCTTTTGTAACTAATGCGCATACAAGCTCATATGCGCGCTGTCCTTCACATAAAATAAATAAATCTTCATGATCCAGATATACCATAACTTCGTTGGCAGGCTTTCCTGGTCTGCGGATATCATAGATCTGAAAAGCAAAGAGCGTGAAGTTTTTATAGCTTTCGAATGTCTCGGTATGTCCGTCTCGTATGTGGATAACTACTTTGGGATCAATATAGCGGGTATAATCCTCAGCCTCGTTCAAGTATATTACTTTCTGCATTTTCTTACTCTCATGTCTTTCAGCCAGATAAGTTCTAATTTATATTTAAATTTTATATTTGAAATCTATCGTTAAAATTTATATTTAATCACATGTCAGGCATGTATAATATAGAATACCCTGTCAACATTTTTTCATACATTTTTTAAGGCTGTCACTTTTCTTTTTATAATCTTTCTTTTTCATCTTTCTCTTTTAAACGACTATTATTACCTGTACCTTTAAATATAAAAAAATTGGCACGGTAAATTTTTAACAAATTGGCATTTTTAAATATGCCAGCTTTATCATAAGATAATAATCATTCATCACGTTAACTACTTATAAACAACAGAGATCTTTATGCTGTCACCCCAAACTCTGAGCGCTCTAAATAAGTGACAGCAGCATTATGATCTACTGCAGATAATATTTTTGTAGGAGGATATTATGTACAAGCTTATGACACCAGGCCCTACCCAGGTCTTAGAAAATGTGCGCATGTCAAGGAGCCTTGCATGCACGAATCCAGATCTGGACACAGAATTTGTCGAATTTTATAAAGAAACCTGTGAACTTATCAGCTCACTGCTGCATACCAAAAATGAAACGCTGATTTTAAATGGCGAAGGCATCTTAGGTCTAGAGGCTGCCTGCGCCTCCCTGACAGAAGCCAATGATAAAGTACTTATACTGGATAACGGAATCTACGGAAAAGGTTTTGCAGATTTCGTTAATATATATCAGGGAGTACCGGAAATATACCATGCAGATTATAAACATACCCTTAATGTAGATGATCTTGCTGCCTACTTAAAAGATCATCATGATTTTAAATATGCTACTGTCGTGCACTGCGATACTCCCAGCGGAATGCTCAATGATATCAGCAGGATCTGCCCATTATTAAAACAATATAATATTTTGACTGTTGTGGATTCAGTATCTGCAATGTTTGGAGAGCCTCTGGATGTGGACCAATTCCAAATCGACCTGCTGTGCGGCGGTTCGCAGAAAGCTGTTTCAGCACCTCCTGGACTTACTTTTGTAACTATCAGTGATGACGCCAAAAAAGCTATAAAAAACCGGCGGACGCCGATTGCTTCATTTTACGCAAACCTAAAGCTCTTCGAAAATTACTATGAAACCAAATGGTTTCCATACACTATGCCAATCAGTGACATTTATGGGCTGCGAACTGCATTTAATAATATAGCAGCAGATCACAAATTATTAAATCGGCATAAAATTATCGGAAAAGCCACAAGAAATACCTTACAGGCTGCCGGAATAAAACTTCATCTAGAAAGCGGGTTTTCAAATACAGTGACTGTATTTGATACACCAGACCAAGTCCATACAGAATGGATTTTAGACAAAATGAAATCAGAACACGGCATCATGCTTGCCGGGTCATTCGATGACCTTGCCGGCAAAGTAATCCGCATCGGACATATGGGTGCAAATGCAACCATCAGCAATATGATCGAAACATTAAGCGCTCTCGATACCGTACTACGCGAGCTGAATGTATCTCTTCACGTAAGTTTAAGCGAATATTTTCTACATTATGTTAATAGTAATCCTGCTTAACTGATTACACAAAGAGCGTATAGGGCCATTCTTGCCTATACGCTCTTTGAAAAACCTTCTATATATAGAAGTGTCTATATAGACTAAAATCAAAAGATGCCATACGCCCTGTACATCTCCTGCCTGTTTTCTTCATCTGCCGCCGCTTTTTTCGCTTCTTCCGTCATCCCCCTCTCCAACAGCAGGGACATCAGCCTGCCAAATCGCTCTTCTCCTTCTTTCAGTCCCTCTTCCCGGCTTTCATTTTTCAGCATCTGTACGTTTCTGCTTCATTGTACTCCGTTATGCACATATTCTTCACCTCCGCCCTGTTTGCTGGCAGAAACTCGAAGATTTACTATATAATATGTTATCTTTTTATAAAATTATATCATATCTTATAAAAGATTTCTACGTGATTTGGCATGCAGGCCTCCCTCTTAAAACAGCATATTCACAAGCATCTCGCAATTTTGCATAACCATGCGAAAATTTACCGTATAGTTTAAGCCCAAATGGAAAACACTATGAAAAAATGGAAGGAACATTTAAATATGGAAAATTCAGAATGTATTAAAATAAACCTAAGAAAAACAGCTATAATCGGCTGTGGTTTTGTCGGATCAACAATAGCATTTTCTTTAATGCAGAGCGGTTTATTTTCGGAAATGGTTCTAATTGATGCCGATGCCGACCGTGCAGAGGGCGAGGCACTGGATATCAGCCACGGCACGCCGTTTGCAAGGCCGATGAAAATATATGCCGGCTCGTATAAAGACATTTCAGATGCCGCTGTCATTATTATTACTGCCGGTGCAAATCAAAAGCCGGACGAAACAAGACTGGATCTTGTTACGAAAAATACCAAAATTATGCGTTCTGTCGTCACTGAAATTATGAAGCATGGGTGTGAGGGCATTCTCCTTATCGTATCAAATCCGGTTGATATCCTGACCTATGAAGCATTGAAAATGTCGGGCCTGCCAAGCAACCGTGTCATCGGTTCTGGAACCGTGCTGGATACCGGGCGTTTAAAAAGCGAGCTGGGCGAACACTTAGGCGTGGACAGCCGCAGCATCCATGCATTTATTATCGGAGAACATGGCGACAGCGAGATCGCCGCGTTCAGCAGTGCAAACGTATCCGGCGTCCCGCTTCATGATGTCTGCGAAATGCGTGGTTTTTATCATCATGAAGAAGCAATGCACAGGATTGCCCATACAGTAAAAAACAGTGCCTATGAAATTATCGAAAAGAAAAAAGCCACATACTACGGCATTGCAATGGCGGTACGCCGCATCTGTGAAGCAATTGTGCGCGACGAAAAATCGATTCTTCCGGTATCCGTTATGCTGGATCATGTATACGGCCTGCATGATATTGTGTTAAGCATGCCGACTATCATCGGCGCAACGGGCGCAGAAGGGCATATGCCAATCTCCTTAAATGAAGATGAACAGGAACAATTAAAGACATCTGCCAATCTTCTTAAAGATATTATAACTAAAATCAGGAATTAATATATTGGGCTATTTAAACGTACCTCTATAAAGCAGTCCTTATCTATAGTAACTATTTTTCAGAGTATCCTATGTTTTAAATATTTACTATAGAATAAATCTTTTTGATATCTGCAATAAAATAAACTTTTTAGATCTTACCATAGTATGAATCTTTCTAATTTTTCTATGGTGTGCATCTTTCTGATATTTTTTATAGAACGATATTTTTTAGGTCTTCATTATAAGACGTTCCTTTTTCAGATCTTCACGTTACGCTAAAATCTGCTGCCTTACGAAAATCTGCCAGATTCAAAAAAGCATTTATTATGATGCCATTTTGATTTTATCAGATTTTATAATATCGTCATGTAAAAAATATACTCAGCATAAATGAATTTTTACACCCGCGTATACTGTCATTATTTTGCCGCTGCGATGAGCTTGAGAATTTCGTAAGAAAATAAATCAGATTCTGAAAGAAAATCGCATACGCAAGGATAAGAAAACTAACTTTATACCATTTATACTATATATACAAAGCTTATGGAGGATGATAAAATGACAAAATCAACAGCTCTGATCACACAAAAGCAGCTTCGACGCAGAAAACGCCAGGCAGTACGCCGTGCAGCCTGTCTTACACTGCTGTTGGGCGGAATCGTCATAACGCTTAGGACAGCAACAAATTATATGCTGTCATCTGATACTGCCCCAATTGAAGATCATCATGTACAGGCAGCTTCATCCGTCACTGTAAAAGCACCAGTGGAACGACATTCTATGAATATAAATGCTGATTTAAAAAAATATGCGTCTGCAAGCAAGACTGCGGAAATGATTTACAAAAACCGAGACGAATATCCAGAAGCCCTGCTCAACGCATATATAAATAATCCAGAGATGGAAGATTTTGTAGCAGGATACTTAAATGCAGATAAGACTTCATCTCAAAACGAAGGACTGACTGCTCAGGAAAAAGAAGAGTCTTTTCCACTGCTGCTGCAGTGGGACAAGCGCTGGGGCTATGCACCTTATGGCGGCAGCATTATAGGCCTATCCGGGTGCGGCCCACCCTGCCTGTCTATGGTACTGATTACATTGACAGGAAATGAAACGCAGACACCGGCACAAGTAGCACAGTTTAGCGCAGCAAATGGTTATTATATAGAGGGCAGCGGTACCGCATGGTCGCTGATGACGGAGGGTGCCGCACAGCTTGGACTGTCCGCCAGAGAACTGCCGCTGGCAGAATCTACTATGAAGTCTGCATTAGACAACGGACAGCCGATCATCTGCTCCATGGCTCCCGGAGATTTTACTACCGAGGGACATTTTATACTGATCTATGGATACAATGAAGATGGATTTTTAGTAAATGATCCAAACTGCCGCTCCAGAAGCAGCCAGTCCTGGACTTTTGAAAGGCTGTCCGGGCAGATTAAAAACTTATGGGCTTATTCATTATAACTGCTGCCGGCTTGAATTTTAAAATTTGCCTAAACAAATAAAAAAACATGAGCATATTGATTAACTATAGAAAGCACGCTGCGCGAACTTTCTATTGTCATGAATAAAACCAGCCTGCCGGACGCGGAAGCGTTCAGCAGGCTGATTTGTTAATCTATATAAAATTTTCCGTCCTCAAACAAAACATCAAACTCCGTTAATGAGTCCTCTACATCTTCCATATACCACAAAAATCCAATTGCTCCTGTTACCTCCACCTTCAGCTTGATCCGGCCATCCTTCATCTCGTAATAGTAGTTATTTGAATAATTAACTTCTATTGTATCTTTATGTTCTTCGTAATCCGGTGAGGCTGTCAGATCAATCTCTTTTTTCGTCCTGCCGTCCTTTTGGATCAGAATTTTTCCATGCTCCTCGTCGAAATGGATGAATTTCCCGACCTGCTGCAGCTGATCCGATTCTTCGATCTCATAGCCCGCTATCGTATGATCCTGCTGCAGATCAAAAACAGTCAATCCTCCTACAGAAATTCCAGTCCCATGACCGGCTAAATAGATACAGACAATTTCTTTTTCCCGATCACTGTCGATATCCTCAAAATATACAGATGGAGCCGCATACCCGTAGTCCCCGCATATACTCCTGTCAAAATAGGAATAGTTCCCCTTGTATCGTATGACCGTCCCGCGGCTATTATAATTTTTCATGAAATAGGCATATACATAAAGATCCTCCCTCGCATCCTCATACAAGGATACAATCTGTCCATCATATGCGCTTTTACCATATGCACTTCTACCATCTGAATTCCACATCTGCTCCAAAATCTTTTCCAGATCCAGCGCATTGTCATATTCCTCATGCGGAATCTGTGCCAGCATGCGGACAAACTTTTCAGATTCTCCCGGCAGCTGTTCTTTCATAAAATTCCCCTGCGTGTCAAAATCGACCAGATGCGGCTGTTCTTCCAAGCTGTCGGTATCTACGGTATAGCGGATTCTGCAGCCGATTCCTGTTTCTGAAACAGGCTGTGCCTCACACTCTAGAAAACCATCCCTCGAAAATTCCAACGAACCGTTCTGATAGGACAGCACTCCGTTTAAATATCCATAGACACACATTGTAAACGGCACGGATTCTGAATAGATTTCATCCGGCATGACCGAAGCTACGAAAAACAAATCTTTTTCACCATTTCCGTCAAAATCTTCATATGCGCATCCTGTAATGTGCATATTGTTTTTGACCAGCCGCAGGTCATCCTGGCGGAAACGCGCATACCACCTGCGTGCCTCCTTATTTGTCATGCCATGCACTGCTGCCAGCTGCTGCCATTCTTCCTGCAGGGACTGCCCATCATCTCCTGCGCCGCTGCCTTCTTCCGCTTCATCCGGCTCCTGTGCATTATTGACCGCATAGATCCACCAGCCCTCCTGTCCGTCGATTTTGGAAAACCAGATCTCACCGTTTCCCATGCCATAGCCCATATAATTGCTGATCATCTGGCTGATGTCTGTACCCAATACAGCGTTTTTCCACCGTTCATTCGCGATTTTATCGTAGTTTTCCACAAACTCCGTCTTATTCTGCACATATACTTCAGCTGCGTCAATCTCAATGCGGATTGGAAAATGGATCAGCTGCACCAGCTCATTTTTCTTTTCCGCTTTTACAAGGCGGATGATTTCTTCAGCAAATTTATATGGATCACTGCGTATATCTGCATTATATGCGCTGTCTGCGCCGTCTTTCTTCTGGCTGCCAGTACTATTTACGTTCTCTGTTTTTATATCTCCTGTATCGGCATTTCCTTTGTTTACGTCAGATTTATCTGCATTATTTATATCTGCATTATATTGATCTGCATTATGTTGATCTGCATACGCGCTCTCCGCTTTGGAAGTCTTATCCTGTGATGTCTGGGATATGTGCATTTCTGGATGACAAAAACAGCACGCCGCTTATCCCGATAAACACAGCCAGCAGCAGGCTCACCATTCTGCGCGGTTTTTTCACACGCAGAATGTGCCGGATTCTGTTTCCTATATTGCTCTCGCCAAAGTACATCGTAAAAGACAGACCGCTTGCGTGTGCCGCATATTCCAATAAAGTGCCGGAATATGCTTTGCGCTCCTCCATGCTTTTTCCACGCAGGACACATTCATCGCAGTACATTTCCATATCTTTTCCCATCAGGGATACGGCGAGCCAGACGAGCGGATGAAACCAGTACACTGCCAGTGCAGCTGCCGCAATGCACTTGATGACCGGATCGAAATTTTTAATATGCTGCCGTTCATGTGCCAGTATATCTGCCATCTGGGCACACGCAATATCACACGGCAGGTAAATCCTGGGCACAACTCCCGGCATTACAAAAGGCACATCTGTCTGCCCTGATACCCAGTATCCATGCATGGAGGCAGCAGCCTTGTCTGTAATCCTGTTATACGTTCCCGTCCGCTGCAGACTGCCGCATTCCTGCCCATATACAAATACTGCATCAGACATTTTTTTCCGCAGCCTTACATACTGATACAAATCCAGCAGCGCCAGTACACATGCACCCGCCAGCCATATGACGGCTCCCCATGTCTTTACTTGATCCGGCACATAAATGCTGCCCTGCTGCGCAGCCTGCCTTTCTTCTGAAAAACTGTTTTCCGATTTTCCAGTCTGTCCATTCATGCTATTCTGCTGGTTCTGCATCCATTGATTTTCTGCCGTATGCATCTGCTCCGGAGCGGCTTCTGATAAAAACGATTCCGTTTTCCTGCCCGATGCCTGCCCCTTCAAATGACTGCTTTGATTCTCATCCGCCGCCCGGCTGTCCATTCCCAGATTGCGTACCGTATAAAACGAGCCGTGAAACAGCGGCGGAGCCAAAAGGCATGCCAGGAGCAGAACCCATAAAATACGCACATATCCTTTTGACCAGCGCTTCGTCACAAGGCGAAACACAAGAATCAGCAGAATAAATACCGCCCCGGCTGCACTATTTGGCAGTACCATGTCATAAAAAATTGATTCAAACGTTAACCCAGCCATAACAGCCTCCTCTCCTGCAGGAATAATTTTTCAAACACGTCCTAACCATAATCGCTCCGTTTTGTCAGTTTTCCTCCGCCTCCTGAATCAGCTTCTTCAATTTCTCAGCCTCATCTTTCGTCAGCTTCTTATCCTTTAAATACGCATTGATAAAGGATGGCAGGCTCCCGCCGAATTTTTTGTTCAGAAAATCATTGCTTTCCTGCTTCTGAATGCAGTCCCGTGTTACAAGCGGACACACAACCGCATCTTCATTTTTTACTACCTGCTTCTGGCACAATTTGCGTATAACGGTGTATGTCGTAGATTTTTTCCAGTCCAGCCGTTCGGCACAGATCCGTACCAGCTCCATGGAATTGACCGGTGCCTCTTCCCATAAGATTTCCATAAAGCGGTATTCGCTTTCATTGATATGATATGCCATATGTGACTCCTTTCTTTTTCTATTTCTGCTATGCTGTCTGGTTTATTTTCATAAACCTTATGTATAGAAGTTTATACTCATAGACCAACTTTGTCAATACTAATTTTTCATTTTTTATAAAAAAGTATTGCATTCCTCCATTTTTACGTGTATAATATGGCTCAATAAAATGAAAGGACACAGATGTGAGGGTGAAAAAATGATTATTAGATAATTTGATTTGGATGTCGCAATGTTATTCGAAGGTCTGGCGGAATGTCAATGGATGGATATCTGCCGGATTGATCTGCGTATGCCGAATTAGATTATCTCGCTTTCATCAGCCCTCTTTGTATATCTGTTTTTCAATATATACAGGGCTTCTTTGCGTGAGTCTGTTTTCGGTTACGGGAACAGGCTTTTTCTGTATCCGCAAATAAATATTTAATCAGGATATACGAAAAAGCCATTGGAAGGAGGCCCTATGATACAGGTTAAAAATTTAAATATTGTACACAAAAAAGATCTCAGGACAATCATTGAGAATTTCAGCCTTGTGCTCAATGACGGGGATAAGGCGGTTATGATCGGAGAAGAAGGAAACGGAAAGTCGACTCTTCTTAAAT
>OFGA01002642.1_pt1 | contig 10892 bp, 17 predicted proteins | sample 1521471 | NCBI WGS metagenome assembly OFGA01 (sample SAMEA3504086, study PRJEB24116) | mouse gut metagenome | biome: mouse gut; feature: mouse-associated habitat; material: faeces | place: Denmark | collected 2011
TTCCCTGCCGGTTGGATTCCAACAGCCTTCCTCTTGCATCAAAAGTAAAATAGACTGTCAAAGCTATCACTATGCCGAAAATAACCGCCGTATAAGTTCGGAACATCTTAAAATATAATTGTTTCGGCCTCTTTCTCTCCATCCGCCATCCGCCTTTTAGATTTCAAACAAAATTGTTATCAAAATATTTTTTATTTGCCTTTTTTTGTGCATCGGATGTACTCATTGCAAATTAGCTCCTTTCATTTTATTGAAAAATATATAGAATATACTCTCTATTTCTCTATGAAATCTTTTATTTTATACTTTCTTTCTATTTCTTATATATCAGCACTATTATAAATATACTGTCAAATTTTCAATATAAATATATTAGTACTATTATACAATAAAAGGCATATTGGTACTAACATATTTGTGGGTTATTACGGGTTGAAAATATAATGGTACTAATATATAATAATCTTACAAGGTCAAGCAAGACAGACCACAACAATCAATCACCAACACACCACAAAGCAACCGAGCAAGCCGAAAGCACTCACAAACTTAAAGCAATATACCTGTGATAGTATCAAGACGAGAGAAGAATAGTCAGGAAGATTCTTTAAGGGTTGCAACAATTAAATAAGGAAAAGGAGATAGAGATTATGACAAAACAAGAGTTAGAAGTAAAGGTTCAGGAGATCAGAAAATACAGGGCAATGGCAGAGGAAGCCGCTGATATCCAGAAATCGCTTGAAGCGGAAGTGATTGCCTACATGGTAGAAAATCAGATTGATACAGAAATCACCGATTCAGCAAAGATTACCTATAAAAGCCAGACCAGAGCAACACTTGATAAAAAGAGACTTGAAGAAGATTTGGGCAGTCTTGAAGAATACACCAGAGTAACAGAATACAGCGTTTTAAGGATTAAATAAACCAGTCGTCACGGCGACTATAAACAGGACTTTAGGCCGTGAGCGTTCCCACTGGTAACGGTGGGAGGTAGTCAGGATTAATCATTTAATCATACATTAAAAACGAAAGGCAGGTAAACAATATGTCACATAATCACGTAATTACAATGAAAGAGATTCAGGACATTATCAATCAGGGAGTAACAACCTTTATGAGAAAAGACAATTCACCCAGAGGGTGCGCTTGTGTAAGCGCATCTCAAATAAAGGCAGGTGATCAGGTTGTTATTGATAACTACTTTACAACGGTAATCGAATAAGACCCAACAATCTGATACATGGAGGTAAGACAAAAATGCACAAGCAGACAGTGAAATTTTCAGTGACACGAATAGGCAATACTATCAGGACAGGCAGAACAAGCATTTATCAGCCTAAGGCCAATTTCAAAGGCGGCTCCATCAAATGGTATGAGGACAATCCAAAGCAAAAAAATCAGTGACAGGCAGCAGGGTGAACGGTTCCCGTAGGGTTCGATTCCCTACACACCCATTTCAATATATTGAACAACCAAAGCATTCTACACAAATCCATATAGGAAGGAGCTAAAAAAATGGGAAATGCTGATATGGCATCATTGCAGAAAAGCATACTGGAAGATTATTATTCCGATAATGCAAGGAAACTCCATAGGACAGTAGATAAGATACTGCGCAGGTTTGGCGGCCTGTCAGACAAGGATATGGACGATTTTTATTCCCTTGCCAATGAGGTGTTCGTGGATGCAATGAGAAGGTATGATAACGAACAATCGTTTGATGGTTTCTTATATTCCTGCCTGTCAAATAAGGTCATGACGGAGATCACAAGGAGAAACCGTGAGAAGCGCAAGGCGGACAGGCTTTCAACCTCACTTGATGCGGCAGTGGGGGATGAAGAAGAGTGTAGCTTATTGGATCTGATACCGTCTGATTTTGATACGTTTGAGGAAGTGGCGAAAGCACAGGAAAAGGAACTATATCAGGATAAAGTATATCTATACATAGCAAGACTGTCTAACCAGCAGGTAAATATTTTGAATCTTCTGATTGATGGATATAAGCCCAATGAAGTCAGGGATATGCTGGAAATATCCGCAAGGGAATATGCGGACAACATGCAGGTGATGAGAAGCTACGAAAATATCAGGATTCTATTTTAGGGAGGAAAAACCATGAAGATTAGGAAACAAACATACTCATTAGACCAGTACTTAAAATTGATGAATGCGGAAACAATCCGCACTGACCAGGACTGTCAGAGGCTTTCAGGCCAATGGAATGCGAACATGGTCAACGAGCTGATTGCGACAGTTCTTACAGATAACTATATACCGCCTGTCATCTTAGGCGAGGAAACCGTAAACGGCATTACAAGGCAGTGGATTATTGACGGGTTACAAAGGAGTTCAGCACTTTCAATGTTCAGGTATGCGAATGTTAAGATAACAAAGAACATTGATGAATATATGGTGACATACCAGCGGAAAATCTTAGACAGTAACGGGAAGCCAAAAAGGGATGAAAAAGGGGAAATCCTTTGGGAGTCTGTAGAGTATGATATCCGCAATAAGACCTATGACCAACTTCCTGAAGAATTGAAGGACAGGTTTAATGGATACCAGATAGAAGCGGCGATACATCAGGATTGTGACACGATGGAGATCTCTAAGCTTGTCCGTAAGTATAACAACCACACAGCCATGAACCAAGCACAAAGGGCATTTACCTATGTCGACACTTTCGCACGGGAGATAAGGGATATCACGGAAAACAGGTTCTTTCTTGACATATACACTTGCAGCCGCAATGACAGGAAAAACGGAACACTTGAGCGTGTCGTGGGTGATATGGTGCTCCTGTGCAATTACCCTGACCAGTATCGGAAAGATTCAAAAACGGCTTTTAAATGGCTGAACGAGAACGGAACCATCGCTGACTTTGATGATATGGCTAAGCTGCTTACAAGGCTTACCGCATCAATGGAAGCCACAAAGGAAATCAGGGCGTTATTTAACAGCAAGCACGCACACATCCTTGTGGCAGTGTTCAAAGAATTTACGGAATCAGGATATGAAGACGCTGAATATGGAAAATTCCTTGAATGGTTCGTAAACGGTGGAAACGAAACAGAGGTCAATGGGAAGACATGGGAAGTATTGGGGGCAGACCGCTCTACAAGGGATGCAAATACAGTGCATGAAAAGATCGATCACCTTGTGGCACTGTTTGGAAGATATTTCAGTGAAGTGGAGAAAGCGGCATAGCGGAAAATTTTTGGGGGAGGGCAGGTCTCTCCCCATACACAAAGGAAAGTGAGGGAAATTTATGTATACGATAACAAATATCATAACGGATATAAGCCATGGCTGTCTGGCTCATAACATGGTTGAAGACTGTTTCTCCTACAGGATCATCTTCTTTGTAAATGAAGGGGATAAAGGCACTAAGTTTTATGCGGACACGCCGTATAGCGGATTGAGGAAAGCACTGGAAAGCATTATAAGGGATAACCTTTCAATGACTAACACTGTTGTGGTTGCGGCGGCGACTGTTCGGAAGGATGGAAAGGCTGTTTCTTTATTGAGCAGGTCGTATTCATTTAGTTTAGACGAGTTTTTCAGGCAGATAAATGGGGAATATAAGGGTAACATCAGGAACAGGAATACAGTACAAAGCAGGTATGCAGTAAGGTAAAGCGGAACATGGACTGTCTGGAAATATTGGCAGTCCATAGTATTAAGAAGGTGGATATTATGGCAATCGTACTGACAAATGGAAAATATTACATAGCCACTGATAAAGGCGGAGGGATCATTAAAACGCAAGTCCTTGATGACGCACAGCAGTTTTACAGTGTTAATGTTGCAATGCGGAAGATATTCAAGTCGCCCGGAAAGTGCAAAGGCTATTATCCATATGACACGGAAAATACTGCTTGTGGGCACAGGGCAAGGCGCAGAAGCTATTCTGATGAAGAGCGGAAGATCATATATAACAAATCTGGTGGACGGTGTGAGTTATGCGGCCAGCGGTTATCACCGGAAAATATGAGTTTAGACCATATCGTGCCTTTGTCAATGGGCGGTGAGGATTCTATGGAAAATCTGCAAGCGGCTTGCTTTGCTTGCAACCAGTTCAAAAGCAATAACCTTCCGGAAGATTTTATGGACAGGATCATAAAAATATTTCTTTATCAGACGGAAAGGAAATGCAGTAGGGATGTGAAGCTGAAAGTAATATATAAATTAGTGGAAACATTGTGATATAAGTCAGCACTGGTGGAAATTTTCTGTCAGTGCTGATTGTATCAGATGACCGGAAATGTTTACAATATAGAATAGTAATAGAAGAAACATATTGACGTACGCAAAAACGTACGGTATAATATAGCGGAAGGGAGAAGATGACATGACCGCAATCAGTGTAACAAAGGCAAGGGAAAATATATATCAAATACTGTCAGATGTCAATAATAGCAGCCAGCCTATTACAATAACCAACAACCGTGGGAAAAATGGTGTCCTTGTATCAGAAGATGACTGGAATGCCATTCAGGAAACATTATATCTGAATTCTATACCGGGAATGGCAGAAAGCATAATTGAGGCAGGAAGGGAACCGTTAGAAGAATGTTCCATATACGAGCCGGATGAGGAATGGTAAATGTATATAATCAGGTTTAGCAAACAAGCCGACAAAGATAAAAAGCTGTTAAAAGGGGCAGGTCTTGATTTAAAAGCAAAGAATTTATTGAATGTTATAGCGGAAAATCCGTTTCAAAATCCACCGCCATATGAAGGATTGGTTGGAAATCTAAACGGCTACTATTCCAGAAGGATCAATATACAGCATAGATTGGTTTACCAAGTATACAATGAACCAGTTGTCATTGATGGAAAAGAATATGAAGGAACAATAAAAATTGTCCGCATGTGGTCACATTATGATGCTGTAAGATAAAAATGAAGCACCAATGGATAGAATTAATCGTCCAAAGGTGCTTTCTTTGTGCCTTGCTGACTGTTACGGATATCGTCAACGGCATCCTGCAAATAAATGTTCTGCCAGGTCATTTTGATGGATTCTTGCTTTAGCTTGCGGATCCTTTTATCTAAATAACTGTCAAGCCAGTTCATGAGCCAGTGAGGAATAAATTTTTCCGGTAACTTTTGGATGATGGAAAATAACAAGTCTTCAAGTTTGCTGTGTATTTTATGGAAAAATTCTTTTAATCTGTTACGGTCTTTGAGCTCTATATCTATAATCAATCACTCCATTCTTTAATCTATCTATATCAATATCATAGCTTTTAATTGGAAAATATACAATATCCATGCCGAAAATCCATGAGATTATTTTCTCAAAATAACGGAAATTTGTTTGAGTTTTTATAAGGCAAATGCGAAAAAACAATCAAAAACTCAAAAAAGATATGGAAATATATATCAGGAAAAACTCAAAAAAGATTCTGGAGGAAATGCATATGGAAAAATTGACAGAGGAATTTAAAAGGAAAATGTATCTTGATGGAAAATCAGCACGGACGGTGGAAGTTTACTGTAATTCTGTAAAAGAGTTTTTCAGGTGGTTTTTCGAAAGCTATGGAAATATAGAATTTAGAAAGCTGTACCGTGAAAATATATTGGAATACAAAAGCTATCTGAAGAACATTAAGAAATCTGTACATTCCGGTAACAACCTTTGTCCTAAATCCATTAACTCTAAATTATCAGCGTTGATTTGTTTTAATGAGTTAATGGAGCCAGATAATATTGTTGTATCTAAAAGGGATTTAATAAAGATACAGGGTGAAATGGTAAGCCCCACTTCTATAACGAAAAAGGAAGTAGAAGAATTCAGACAGATAGTATTACAGAGCGAAGGATGTTCTGCAAGAAGGAATTTTGCCATTGTAACAATACTTGCATATGCCGGTTTGAGAATTTCAGAATGTCTTAATTTGCGGAGGTCTGATATATGCCTGGAATCAAATCAGTTAAAGGTTGCCAGTGGAAAGGGGGAGAAAGCAAGAATTGTAATTGTAAACAGTAAGATTGTGTCGGCAGTACATGAATATCAGAAAAAGGATACGGTGGAATCAGAATGGCTGTTCCATAACAGTAGAGGGGAAAGATTAAACCAGACAACAATAAACAGAGTATTTAAATTGTGCTGCCCAAAGGAATATGATATCACGCCGCACACATTAAGACACTTTTATGCAATTAATGCTGTGTCGAGCGGGATTTTTACTATTCCTGAGATTGCTAACCAGATGGGACATTCAAGCATCAAAACCACAATGCGGTATATGAATCCAAACTTGGAAGAAATCAGGCAGAAAGTTGAAATGCTTTGATGTTGTAGAAATTTTGCGGAGATATGGAGAAATACAAAATGTAGATAAAATCTAATATGAAGGGAGGAATTAAAGTATTGAAAGATTTACTGGAAAATGAAGCGTTTGGTGTTGGCTTGAATGTGGGAATTAATTTGTATCAACAGAAAGTTATTGCTGCGCATGAGCGGAAAGAACCGCTTATTGTTGATGATTCCCTTTATTATCTCCAAAGTGGAAGGGAAAGACTGGCAGAATTTTTTGAGAAAATATGTAAGTGAAAATGGAGGAATCAGCATAATGGGGAGGGGAAGACCAGCGATAGGAATACCAAAAAATTTTATTGCAGAATACAATAAATTTCAGATAGGGGGATATGGAGATATAACTAAAAGGCAGTTTGCCAAGCTAATAGGAATACCTATAAGTACATTTTACAGGTATGAAAATAGCTTGAAGGTTATTGATAATCAAGAGAAGAAAGAGCTTATTACTTTAGCCGATGACTTTTGTATTCTGAATAGAGCAGACGTACAGGAGATTATTAATACCTGTAAGAGTTATGCAGAAGGACAACAGAAAATCATGCGAGTATTTGAAACAGTGTATATGTAACAAAAATATATTGAATAAATGGAGGAAAAGTATCATGGGAGAAACAATGACAGTACAGGAAACATTTACGTTATTAAACAAACGGTTTGAAAGTATAAACATAAAGCCATTAAGCGAACTGCCGCCAACAAAAGATGATATTGTATCTACAGGCATTATGGGGCTTGATATTGCCCTTGGTGTTGGTGGAATCAAAAAAGGAAGCATTGTTGAAATTTACGGCCCCGAAAGCGGCGGAAAAACAACTCTCACATTGCAGCTATGCAAACAGTACCAGAAGTTGGACAAGCCTGTATTATACATAGATACAGAACGGACATTAACAAAGGAAACGATTGAAAGCATGGGAATAAAGGAAAAGAACTTCTACCTTATGCATGTGAATAATTTGGAGCAGGCACTTGAAACATGCAAAACAGTTGCACAGGCAGGAACTTTCAGTGCTATTGTAATTGATTCATTGGCTGGACTTGCACCAAAAGCACAGATAGATGGAGACATTGGCGATTCACATGTAGGCTTGTTTTCCCGGATTATGTCGGATGCGCTGTCCGTATTAACGCCAATACTTGATAATAGCGGCTGTACGCTTATCGTAATAAATCAGATACGTGAGAAAGTAGGCGTGATGTTTGGAAATCCAGAGAAGACAACAGGTGGAAGGGCATTGAAATTTTATTCTTCTGTACGTTTGGATGTGCGCAGGATAGAATCTATAAAAAGTATGGGGGATACAGTTGGCTTTCATACCCGTGTAGGAGTTATCAAAAACAAGATAGCACCACCACTTAAGAATGTTGAATTTGATATCATGTTTGGGAAGGGAATATCCGTAGAAGGCGATATTCTGGATCAGGCGGTGGAAAAGGGTGTCATTACCAAGTATTCATCATGGTATTTATACGATGGGAATAAGATTGGACAGGGAAGGGAAAATGCGAAACAGTATCTAAAGGACAATCCAACGGAATGCAAAAAGATTGTTGCTAAATTAAGAAGAGTGAGTAAAATTGCGTAAAGTGAAATGAGGGAAAATGATGTGAATACCATTAGTATAGAAGAAATCCGAAAGAGTAGCCAGTTAAAAAAGGAAAAATGCGAGGAAGTGAAAGCCGCAATGAGGGATATATTATCAGATGAACAGAAAGAAAAGTTTGACAGCGTTTTTGATAATGTAGTTGGGAAAGTATTTAAGGGTGTGATGCTAAAGGAAAAGGATTGAGAGAGTCAGGATAATTTAATAGTTTGTGGTTTGATTAAGGAAAGCTGTGCCATAATGGTATGGCTTTTCTTTTTGCGTGGAATATTGTGGGGCGAAAAAGTTCGGCCGAATATTCGGGAGAATGGTAGAAAATTAAAATTCTGAATATAAAGAATACTATTTTAGTAGGAATTAAAAGGAAAAATGAGATATGCTTTAAAAGAATGATAAATATATAGATATGCTTAAAAAGTATAGTTCGGTGTGATAAGGTTTGTTTTGGGTATAGGATGTGGAAATGCTTTGTTTTTCAAGGGATTTTAGGATTTGGGTTGGAGTTGGAATGGGATATTGAATGGGAAATAGGATTGAATTTTTGAATTTATGGTAGGGATTCGAGATTATGTTGAAAAATGGGGTGGATGTAGGGATTTTTGATGGTGGAATTTTGGAGGGGATTGTGAGGGGTGGGAGTGTAAAAAGTGCTGATTTATTGGGAGATTTGAAGAGTGGGAGAGGGGATTTGTAATGATTTTGGATAGTTCGGTGATGGTATGAAAATAGTTTGATATTCAAAGTATTTATTTGATCTTTAAATATTTGAGGGATATTTTGTTGTTCAGCGATGTTACAGATAAATACAATATATAGTATGAGTAATTACTTGTATATTATAAAGGGTGCTATATAATACTTGTGAGTAAAAAGTTCTACAGCAAAAAAATAACTCTTTCGGATAGATTTATGGTATCTTTAAGTTGCTATACTTAAGAAAGATACAAACCATGGAAAGAGTTATCTCATGTATGAGTTTAACATACTTTCCAGTGGTTGACCATACGATCATGATGAATTTTATTGAAAGTGTTTTATGCCGTTTTGAATCCTGTTTCTCCCGGAAGGCTGCCTTCCGCTGGTTTATAACCATTACGGTCGGCCTTATGCTCCGTTCCGATAAACTCGGTGTCACTTCCGTTATCCGTGACCTTGCCTTAAGCCCGGACTGCTATGACCCCATGATCCATTTCTTCAGGTCTTCTGCCTGGTCCTTAGAAAATATACGGGAGCGCTGGTTTTCTATTGTTAAGGAATCTTTCCCTATTTACAAGGAAGGTAAGTTCTACGTCCTTATAGGAGATGGGGTGAAGCAGCCAAAAGAAGGATGCCGGATGCCTGGAGTGAAAAAGCTTTTCCAAGAATCTGAAAACTCTGCAAAACCTGAGTACATCCACGGGCATATGTTCGGCGGCCTTGGCATCCTTGCCGGAAACGTCAGGCAGTGGGCCTGTATCCCCCTGTCCATCCGTCTCCATGATGGGCTCCAGGCCGCAGCAGGATGGAAAGGCGCCTGCATCTGTGCTTCTTCCCATGTGGTGCAGATGGTAGAAGATGCTTACCGTGCCGCCTGTACTCTTGGGGATTCCCTGCTCCTTTTGGACAGGTATTTCCTTACCGTTCCGGCACTGGAAAAACTGGCGGCCCTCAACAAGAATGGGAATACACGCATGGAGATCGTCACGAAAGCAAAGAGATCCTGCGTTGCTTTTGAGAAACCTACCCCGCATAAGGCTGGAAGAGGGCGTCCGCCTAAAAAAGGTCCCGCTGTCCATCTGAAAGAATTATTCCTCTCCCATAAGGAAAATTTCCAGGAAGCAGAGATCGGACTCTATGGCCGGAAAGAATCCATACGATATTACTGTATTGATCTGCTGTGGGGACAAAGGCTGTATCAGGAGCTGCGCTTTGTCCTGGTGGAAATGGATGGAATCCAGAGCATCCTGGCAAGTACCAGCCTGGAACTAGAGCCGTTGTCCATCATCAGGCTTTACAGTTACAGGTTCCGGATCGAATGTACTTTCCGGGAGCTGAAGCAGCAGACCGGGGCATTCTGTTACCGGTTCTGGTCAAAGCATATGCCAAAACTGAGCCATTACCAGAAAAAAGGAGAGCCTACGGCACTTGAATGTGTGGAGGGAGAAAAATCCCGCCAGAAAGTATTGGAAGCCGTACGTGCTACTGAGATGCACATGGCACTGTCCTGCATAGCAATAGGAATACTGCAGAGCCTTTCCATCCGTTTTACTGGAGAGGTCAGCCCCAGCCAGCTCCGCTACCAGAGGACACCTGCCAGAGGGAGGGTATCAGAAGCAGCCGTCATGCATTACCTGCGGAAACATTTTTTCAGGCTTTTAGGAAAACAGCCGGAATTACGCATAACGCAGATAATTCAGGAGCAGCAGGATGAGTCTGGAACCTACTGGGGTTCATGGGCTTCTTAAACGTCACAAACTTTTTACTCACAAGTAATCAAAGAAAAAGAATAAAAGCAGTAACTGAATAGATAGTGGATAAAATCAGCCTGCCGGGGTTTCATTTTATTGTGTAGTAGACCTGTGTTATACAGCGCAGGCCTACTTTTATTTTTTTATAGGAAAGACCTTGCTGCTGTGAAGTCAGAGGCAAGGATTATTACTGGTAGAACGGCAATCATTAGTCTGCTAAATTCAGTGATTCGTGATTCTACACTATCGATAGATTTTAGGGTATTCTATTTTTTGGAGGAACATAAGGTTAAATTATTAGAAGCGATTAAATTTTGGGACAGTGAGGTATGTATTGAAAATAATTTGGTTGAAGGATTTGAGAATATTTTTATGGTGTTAGTCAGAAAATGGGGTGATGGATTTTTAAAGTCCGGATTATAGGACATCAAATTTGTTATCGTAGAGTTATCAAACAAAAAAGGATGACTACTATGAGTAACAATAACCGCATTAAACTGACCAATATTATTG
>OFGA01002647.1_pt1 | contig 10868 bp, 12 predicted proteins | sample 1521471 | NCBI WGS metagenome assembly OFGA01 (sample SAMEA3504086, study PRJEB24116) | mouse gut metagenome | biome: mouse gut; feature: mouse-associated habitat; material: faeces | place: Denmark | collected 2011
ACCTCTCTTGGCCTGTTCTGCTCGTCGCGTCTGCCCAGGCAGACACTCCTCGCAGAACCCCTCTCTGTACCTGCTTCACCATGATTGATTTTGTGTTCAATTAACAGCGCATCATGGCTGATTGAAGTCCAAGGCAAACATAGATTTTGCGCTCCGCCTCGTTCACCATGACATTTTTGGAACCTCACAGTTTCGTCAAAAACTCAGCCTTCATGTGATGCTTCTGATTTGCTGTGATTTGTCAAAGTCCAAAATACGGATGATCGTAGCACCTTTTTCTCCCCATCTTCCAATCACTGAAAAAGCCATATGCTCCATGTTGTCGTCCTCAAAAAAGATACCCTTCAGATTGTTGAGTACCACCTGGATGGACCGGTTGGAGGTATCCCACAGTCTAGCATTATCGCTTCCTCTGGGAGTGATGATCTTGATCTCAACCATAGCCTTATCAAAATAGGGGAGGGGCCTCTGTTGGGCCGCCTCTCCTATGGCCGCATGGATCATCGCTTTCCAATGTTCCTCGACTGCCTCGGTCAGTCTCTTCATAGCAGAATCGGCCTGTCCCGTTTCCGGTAGCAAATTGCATATCGTACCTCCGGTGGTGCTGGCATATCACTTTCCAAAAGTTTCTTCAGTTCCTTCACCGCCGAGAAAAAATAGACATATTTCAGCAAGTCGGTCGCTGGGTTGACAAAAAAGCGGTAAGGCCACTTTTCGTAGTCGCCCTGTGCCGGGTCATGTGACCTGGTCTCATTTTTACTTCGATCACATACCTCGCTCTCGGAACCCAGTATCGCTTGTATGTCTATCTGAAACCATCTTGGCGTTGTAAAATAGACGTGTTCATATTGCGCCCGCAGCTTAATGGGCGAACGAGACCAGCAGGTCGGTTTATTGCGCTCTAGGCAAATATCGGAGAGAAGTTGCCGCCGGCTCCACATCGTCTGACGAATAATATTTTTTACCGTTTTATTTCGTTTTCCATCTTCACAAATTAAGATCATCCCTGTTGCTTTCGTCTCATAGCTGCCGTATTTTGTATAGAACAGTGATCCCTCCGCCCGCACCTGCCACTCCATGCTCCCGTCCCCTATGTCATAGACAGCCAGCTTTTCTTTTCCTGCAAGCACCATCCCGGTAAAGCGTGTAGTGGACAGGATACCCGGAGCAATATTCCTCCAGCAAGCCGAGGGAATAAAAACAGGTTGCCGTGATTCCGGCACTTCCGCGACGGCGAGGATACCGTGTTCCTCCATCAACACTGCCATGCGGGACACCTCCATCACTCGCTGGATGGACTGCTCCCCGCCACCCGCTGAGATCAACGGCTTGATGTTAGGGAACAAAGCACGCCCCTTTGCCAAAATTGACACGCTTCCGTCCTTGCGTTTGGTGAGGTACTTGTTCTTTGTCAGTGGCCGAAAAGCATAGGACAGGGCTACATGGTCTCCAGTTCCCTCCGTATCCAACAGATGCAGACAACTGGCATAGTCCAACAGGTTGAACCGGGCCAGATGTCGGATCAACTTTAATTGGTTTTCGTGTAATCTCATTTGATTCCTCCAAATAGAAAGATTGGGCGGTCAGGCCAGCGGCTTCTTCCAAAGCTGTTGATCTGCCGCCCGATTTTGTGACTGCTTTCACGGAAAACAATCACCCCCTCAACTACTAAAGCCTTCGCTTAGTCCTCCAGAGAGTTGCCGTTAAGATACGCAATCAGCCGCTCGGTATAGATGCGGATGTACCGCCTTTCTCCGCGTATTGCAGTTTTTTGCCGGTGTTCAGTCGGACTGCTCTTTTTTGCCCAACTGTTCCACGAGTGCTTGGACATTGATGTAGTACACGCCGCCGCTTTTGATGTGCGGGATCGTGCCGTCCTTACATCCTTGCCGCAGAAAATACTGCGACAGCCCCGTGGTCTTGCAGGCTTCCGTAATTTTTTGGAATGGAACCATAGGCATTACCTCCTTTGCATAAATTACACATACTCGCCATACTGTCTATTCTTATTGCTTATATGCGATATTCAAATCATACACCTGTCATGTGTCATTGTCAATACTAATTTTTCTTGTTTTGAAATTATTTTATTTCTTCAAAATTATATATTGCTTTTCTGCAACTATCGTGGTATAATGAAGCCCTATTACAAAACAGGAGGGAACACCATGACCACAGGAGAAAGAATCCGTACCCGCCGCAAGCAGCTCGGTATGTCGGTGGACGATCTGGCCGCCAAGCTGGGCAAGAACCGCGCCACCATCTACCGCTATGAGAGCGACGCCATCGAGATGCCCGCCAGTCTGCTGAAGCCCCTGGCCGATGCACTGGATACCGTCCCCGATGAGCTGATGGACTGGGGCAGTCTGCTGGTCAGTGAAGCGGAGCGCCAGGACAAGATGCAGGAAGTTCTGCCGCTGATTACAGATGGAATTTCGATTGAGGGCAAAAACCAAAAGTACATTTTGGTCAAAGCCCCTGCACACGGCGGCAAATTGGAATCTGAGCTTCGCTCTGCACTTCTGACCCTCTACCAATTTAATAACAATGGTCAGGACACAAAAATGCGCACTCTCCGAATCTTGGGAGAATTGGTGTCAACCCTTGATGCCAAGGATCAGGAAAAACTAGTATCCTACGGAGAATTTTTGGATGCACAGAGCCAGAAGAAAAGGGGGATTTCTATGGAACACCCTTACCAACGCGAATAAAAGGAAAGGAATTTTTATGGCATCAACCAGAAAACGAACCACCAAAGACGGACAAATCTTCTATGAGATCCGGGTCAGCCGTGGACGGGGGAAGTCCTACCTAACCACCCGCTGGTATCCTCCGGAGGGCTGGGGGCAAAAGGCTATTGAACGTACACTGGCAAAGGAGGCCTCGGAATTTGAGCGCCGCTGTCGGGAAGGCGAGGTCGTCAGTCGTGCGGAGCAAAAAGAAAGCGACCTCCGGCAGAAGCGGGAGGCCACAAAGATTCAGACGTTGCGACAGTACGGCGAAGCAGTATTTATGCCAGCTAAGGGCGTCACAATGAGCGAGAATGGCCGGTGCGCTTACCAGGGCAATCTCAATCACTGGATATATCCGGCTCTGGGCAATCTGAAAATGCCCGATATTACCCCGGCCAATATCTCCGCTCTGTTGCTCTCTATGCAAAGGGAACCTCTGCTACACACCTCAAAAGGGCATTTACCTTGACACCCCCAAAAGCGGTAAGGTGAGGACGATAGATGTTGACCCGGAGATTATCCGGCTACTTCAGCAGCTCAGGCTAGAACAGACGAGCCACGCCATTAGCACCTATGTCTTTACCCAGCAGGACAGCCCGGAACCGATGCACCCTCAATCCCCGGCCAGGTATATGCAGAAGTTTTCCAAGAAGTATGATGTACCCGGTCTTCATCCCCATAAACTCCGTCATACCTTTGCCAGTATCGCGATCACCAACGGCGCCGATGTGGCCAGTGTATCTGAGAAGCTGGGGCACAACGACAAGGCCGTCACCCTCCGCATGTACACCCACGCAGATCAAGAAAGCATGAAGCGGGCCAGCCAAATTTTCAGAGATGCTCTGAAAAAAGCTGGTCAGGCGTAATGTGAATCAGTACCTTAAAATCTATCGGTATGGGTTTCTGTATGGGTTTCCTGCTGGGCAGTTTCTCCTCCAGACAAATGGAAAAACCCGCTATCCCTTGCAGGACAACGGGTTTCTCTGGAGCTGCTACCCAGATTTGAACTGGGGACCTCATCCTTACCAACTGCCATGGCAATATTCTTTACATATTTTCCGCTTGTTTATAGCCGTTTTTGCTCCATTTCATTTGCTCTCCGGCACTCTTTGAAAGCCTCATTTCCATGTGTTCCACACCTGTCTGTGGCTGGTTATGTGGTCAAAAAAATTGTCTCACTGAAAGAGGCCGTCCACAAACTCAACGAAGCACTGTGTAATTCGCTTGCTTTTCACCTCTGTATTTCTCCGTTTATCCCTATCGACTTTCGCCTCCTATTTCGGTATCGTGTTGCTTGCGAAAGCCCTATAAAATACAGAAATCAGCATTCCTATAGAACGTGAAGAAAGGGATGGTATTGAAAAGTAAAATCTCCCAGACTAAGATGAGAAAAGAGCGGCGAACTCTAACCCATCGAAAGAAAAGGAGATTTTACAGCATGAAAAATAAGAGCCAGTTAAATGAAAAGATAGAGGCCATTACGTTGCGGACATTGGTGGTAGGAATTGACATTGCCAAGGAAAAGCAATGGGCCAGGTTTGTAGACTGCCGTGGTGTAGAATGTGGCAAGGCGATGTACTTCCGCAATGATGGGGCTGGCTTTGAGGCTATTTTAGCAAAGATCCGGCAGATAAGCAAGGAAAATTCTTTCGAGAATACGATTGTTGGGATGGAGCCGACCGGACATTATTGGAAAGCGCTGGCGAACTGGCTAATGAAGCAGGAGCATATTAGGGTGGTGCTTGTCAATCCGTATCATACGAAAAAGGCAAAAGAACTGGACGATAACAGCCAGACGAAGTCAGACAAAAAGGACGCGCTGACGATTGCCCGGCTGGTAAAGGACGGACGCTACTTTGAGGTATACCTGCCCCATGATATCTATGCCGAACTGCGTGTCTTGGCAACGGCTCGGAACAGCGTGAACCGGCAAAAAGCAGCGCTGGAGAACACAATCACCGCTGTCATGGATGAATATTTTCCTGAGTTCACAAAGGTGTTCAAGCACCCGTTCAAGGCAAAATCGGCCATGCAGGTGTTGAAAGCCTGTCCATTTCCAAAGTATATTCTGGAACTGGGCGCAGATGGCGTTCTGGCGGAAATTAAAAAGGCCGTAAAGAAAACAGTGGGGCGGAAGCGGGCACAAAAGCTGGTGGACACAGCTGCAGCTTCTGTTGGTGTGGACTACGGTGTAGCCGCCGCCCGATGCAAACTCCAAGTTCTTCTGGAGGCGTTGGAACTGGCCAAACGTCAGCTGTTCCAAATTGAGGAAGAAATGGCGAAAGCGCTGCAAGCAACCGATATAGCGGAATATTTGTTGAGCATCAAAGGCGTTGGTGTTGTGTCCCTGGCGGTATGCCTGGGCGAACTTGGCGATCCGCTTCGCTTTGACGATCCCCGGCAGTTGAGCCGTCTGGCCGGATATAACCTGGTGGAGGACAGTTCCGGCAAGAACAAGAGCGGCACCTGCATCTCCAAGCGGGGCCGGAAGGGTCTGCGCAAGGCGCTGTACCAGATGGCGCTGACCGCTGTAGCGGTAAACCCGGAAATGAAGGAACTGTACGAATACCTCAAAAGCAGAGCGGTCAATCCATTGAAGAAAATGCAAGCACTGGTGGTCATCAGCAAGAAGCTGCTGACCTTGATCTACACTTTGGCAAAGAAAAAACAGTATTACAGTGCGGAAAAAGTGTTTGGCGAAGTCCGCAGGAGCCAACTCACGGCGGCGTAAAACCGCTGCCGCCATCATCATATCGCAGGTAAAGGCACAGGGCCAGGGAGATTTCCTCCATTCGCCCACTGAGGCCGGTTTTCAGCATCGTTCCGCCCTGTGCCTTTATCCATATATGCTGAATGAAGGAATGTTAGGACATTGATCCTGTGAGAGCTGATAGGGTCAGCATTTGGTTAACGTATCTGCGATAAGACTGGCTGGCACAAACCATCAACTTTTACAAAATTATTTTGGGAGATTTATTGACTTTTTTCAAATTTTGAGATAGGAGGAATAGAAAGTGGAAATTGTTGCGGCTATTATCACCCTTGTGGTGGGCGTCCTGGCAGAAGCGACCATCGGTATCAGCTGGAATATGCGTGGCGTGGGGACGCTGCTGGGCGTTGCGATTATGGGAGCATTCATCCTGTGGGCGGTCCGGCATCCGAAGGACAGAGAAAAATAGTTTTTGGAGATAGAACGCTAAATCGGGATTTGAGGTGAGGATATGAAGAATAGAAAGAAAGTTGCGGCAGCTATCGTAGCAGCAGTATTGCTGTTAGTGGTTTTGTTGTTTCCAATCAGAATGAATCTGAAGGATGGTGGCAGTGTTCAATACAAATCATTGACCTATAGCATTACAAAGGTGCATCGTCTGATTCCAGAGTCGGAAGCGGAAAAAGAGGGGAAAATTAAACCATTTGAAGATGGATATCAGATTGAAATTCTTGGTATCAGGGTTTTGGATACGGTTAAATAAGTAACTTCCAGTTTATCGGTCTGATGAAAAATAAATGCAGATAATTCTGCAATCTCTATGAATCTATTTTTAGGAGGAACCCTCATGAACATCGGAAATTTTCCTATCATCTCCAACAACATCACCAACCGGATCACCACCGGCGCACCCCAGACAGGCTTTCAAAGCGACTCGGATGCCGTATGGATGAAAGACGGCGTGGTTCAAGGTTCTGCGCAGTTGCTGAACCCGGATTTCTCCGCCCGGCAAGGCTACCGGGAGGACTACTCCATCCGGGATGCGGCGGAGTATCTCTGGCGGCAGGAGACGCAGACCTTTAACTTGAAAGACCTGGACGATCCGGAGAAGTCCAAGGAGTTTCTGGAAAACTGGCGGATGCAGGCCCGGTGGGACCTGGGCATCCAGGACGGCGGCCCCACCAAGGACGAAGTGATCTCCGCCTACATACAGGACCTGCGGCAGAACGGTCTGGACGGCTCGGTGGATTGGAGCGCCCTGACACGGGAACTGGACGCTTTCAAAGCCACCTCCCCGGAGGAGCTGGAGGACGGTCTGGACTATCTGGCTTCCCGCTATGTGGCGGCGCGGGATAAGCTGGAGCGCAATTACACCGGCGAGGAGCTGACCGCCCAGCTTGCCAAGCTGGAGGAGGTCTATCAGGCCGGGAAATCCGGGATGATCGACGGCTACACCCAGGCTTTGCAGGACAATCTGGGTCTGTCCAACAGCGACGCCCAGGCGGTCCGGGACAGCTTTTCCTCCATTCTCGCGGAGAAAGAGGAGGCGTACCGGGGCGCGTTGAAGCAGGTCCATGAGGCGGTGGCGCAGACCGGTCCCGACAGCGTGTGGCTGAAGGACCACGACGCCTACATTGCCTCTCAGCTCCGGACGGCGGGCAAGGCGGGTAAGGCAGGTCAAAGCGAGGCCCGGTACTCGGTGCAGGACCTGGCCGCCGCCGGGAAAATCGCCCAGGACTATCAGGCGGAAATTTTCGGTGCGTCCTCCTGCGGGCGGGACGAGGCGAGGCTGGGCCTTAACCTGGCTATGGCGGACATGAAGGCAGAGACGATGATCTCCAAGGGACTGGTGAGCGAAAACATGGCCGCGTTGCTTCGGAACAGCCGCGCTCAGGGGCACGAAAACGCGCTGACGGCGCTGGACCAGGCGCTTGCCCAACGGGAGAGCCACCTTGCCCCTGGCGAACCCAAAGGGACATTCGCCCCTGTGGATCGCTCCGTGTTCCAGGGCATCTACGACGCCACGCTGAACGCCTTCCGGCAGAATGGCGGCGATGGGGCCGGGGCTATCCGCGCCGGGGCCTCCTACGGGCAGAGTATCACCGCCCAGGCCACTGCCCGGAATCCTCAGGCCCTGCGCTGGGGCATCAACATGGAGAGTTATTGGAAGAACTTCTACACCGCTCCCGATGCCAAGGAGGTTTCGCCGCTGGAGAAAAGTGTAAACCGGCTGATGGAGCAGATCGGCAAACCCTCCAGCCTGGGCAGTTCCGCCTATCAGAAGTACGCGGACAGCTGGCGGGACTTCCTTGCGGCTATCGGCGGGGGCGGGCTGAATATTAAAGCGTAGCATAAGAGCAAAGACTGAAACAAAATAGAAAACAGGAGTGACATCTATGTTAGAATTTCTCAATCAGCCACTGAACGGAACCTCCTCCCTGATTTTGGTGGTAGTTCTTGTGGCCGTCATTTTCATTGCAATCAAGCTGGGTCACAAAAAAGCGAGAGATATCTCCAAGCAGTTCCTGTCAGAACATTCTGATGCCGCCACGCTGTATATTTACGGAGAGGATCTCGACTCCAATAGTGCGGAGTTGGAGTGCATCCGTGGTGTTGTCTCAAAAGTTTATGATCCACGGACAGTTCCGGGTGCCAAAGCGCAAAAAGGTGTGGCCTGCCACGTACTACCTGGAACAGTAGAACTGAATGTCAGAATTACTTGGTCGAAGAGTTACTATGTTGCCAGAAAACATGGCAGTATGCAGGCGCATTTCACCTTTGAAGCTGCACCCGGCCATTCCTATGCTGCTGTTTTCAATGTGAAGGATTCTAAAGCTCAAATTATTTCGCTTGGTGTGCAATAAAACATATAGATAGCTTACCATATCCTGTCCCCATCCACAGGGTATGGTAAGCTGTCCCTGACAGCAGACATTCAAAACGGAGGAAACAATCATGGAATTGGAGTGGGAACAGGGGCGGCAACCGGCCCACACCGCCGCGGCGCTGGCGGGGGCATTCCTGGGCGCGGCGCTGGGAGCGGACTGCTTTCTGGCGGCGGATCATCTGATCGGCGGGATTCCTGCCGTACTCTGCGGAGCGGCAATCGGGTTCTGGGCGGTTAAGGGCGGGGGGCTTTTGGCCGGGAAGAATAACCAGTTTGTGACGCTGCTGGCACTGATCCCGACGCTTCTCTGGGGTGTCCTCGTCAACCATCTGAGCTTTGCCCTCAATACCGCTCCCGCTGACCCCGCTGGCGTGTGGGAGGCATTTATCAGCCCTCTGTTTATTTCGGATGGCGTCAACTATTGGTTTCAGCTGGCAAAATTGTTGGCTGTGGTATTGGGCGCCTGGACGCCCCAGTTCCGGGAGGCGAAAAAAGAGCAGGAATTTCTGGAACAGGCATCCCGGCCCTGTAAGCCTCCCCAGGAAACGCCGCCTGCGGATATGGAAATCTACCTGCCCAAGTATGCCTGGATACGCCCCTGGCTTCTGCAAAGGCGGATCACCCAGGGACTGTGGCTGGCGGTTCTGTTTCTCCTCGTCTGGCTGCCAGATCTGCTGGGCCATGAGCGGATCTGGTTCCGCACGCTCTGCGGTATGGGGGTCAGTTTTTTGGTGATCGCCTCCCTGCCTGGACCCTCCGGGCATATTCTTGCTGCCCGCAAGGTAATGTATGCCAGAAAGGATGGGCAGCTTTGGCTGATTGCCATGCAGCGCATCCACGATACAACGCTTCATGTACGCTTCCCGAAGCTGGCACAGATATGGGATCAACTGCCTCAAACTCAGCGCACCCGCTTCAAGGCATCCATTGCCTCGCTGCTTTCAAAAGAAAATAACATCGCCGTCAAGATCAACAGGCCCATGCTGGAGTACCAGAACAAATGGAGATGGGTCATATCCAATGATGTTGGGCGCAAAGCCTACATTCCAAAGGTCTATCCCCAATTCAGCCCGGTTCCTGGCGATACGGAGCAGCTCAAAGAGGCTGTGCCGGTCTGGTGGCGCAATCCTTTAATGACTCTGGTGATTACCGTGTTCTGTCTGACGGTTGGCATGAACATCGGACTGAAAGAGGAACGCCAGGCCGCGCTTCTTCCGCCGGAGCCGCCTCCCGTGGAGGATATTGTACCTGACCTGGACGATTCCGTACCCGTCACAGAGGCCATAGCTCCCGAGGTGATCGGCGACTACTACTTAAACGGCCTGATTCTCCAGACGAACGACGCGTTTCAGGCGTCCACAACCGAGCTGGAGGACCAGGAGAACGCTCTGTCCTACCAGCTTTCCCTGCAATACGGCGTGGGCGAGGAGGCCGCCCAAATTTCTCTGGAGAGGACCGAGGGAGAAAATGCCCGTTGCCTCCGCCCGGACAGCGAGGACTTCCTCTGGGGTATGGGAGACAACGGGGTCACCTACCGCTACAACCTCCGAACAGTACAGCTTCCACATAATCAAACCTCCCACACCGCCGTGGCTCTGTCCGAGCGTGGAACGCTGCTGATTGTCGAATGCGTCCACGGCAAAGATACCGACGAGGAGCTGGCGCGGGGGACGATGCTGTATATGATAGAACACCTCCAGTTTACCGGCCCGGCCATTACCGAGGAAAACTATCAGGAGCAGCTACGCCCGGCCATCAACATGGGCTTCAACTACTGCGGCCAGGCGTTCTTCAAGGCCCCCCAGGGGATGTTTGAGTACGATGTGTTTTTGGATACCTTCATGCCCTGCGGCGGGAAGGTGAACTACTACGATGACGGAATCTCCATGATGACCAAGGCCCACGGCCTCCGGGTCTCCGCCGCTATCATCCCCAGCGATGGAACCGCCATGGATGTGGTGGAGCAGGCGTATCAGGACCTGAAGGCGGCGGGGCGGCAATACGATGAACAGACGCTGTTCCAGGACGCCTACAACGCAGAGGGCAACAACGCCTGCCGCCTTACAGTCTACTACGACGGGGGACGCACCCGCGTCACGGTGCTGGTAGCCATAGAGGAGCGGGAGGGGTGCTATCTCTTCAAAGAGATGACCTGCCTGCCCGAGGAGATTGACAGCGAATATCAGGCGGTGTTCAAGGAGATGGAGGCCACCTGCGGCATTGAGGTCTCTGTGATGGAGGATCTGGGCCGGCACAGTCAATGACAGAAAGAGAGGGAACAACATGGATTTGGAATGGGAGCGGGAAACGTCCCGTGACAATGTGATTGCAGGCACTGTGGGCGCGTTTTTGGGCTCTTTGATCGGCGTGGCCTGTATCGTGATTCTTAGCAAATTGGGATATGTGGCCGCAGTGTCCGGGGTGGTCATGGCGGTATGCGCCATCAAGGGTTATGCCCTGCTGGGAGGCAAACTCACCAGAAAAGGCGCGGTCATTTCCGGGCTGTTCATTCTTGTGATGACCTACGTCGCCACCAAGC
>OFGA01002649.1_pt1 | contig 10868 bp, 10 predicted proteins | sample 1521471 | NCBI WGS metagenome assembly OFGA01 (sample SAMEA3504086, study PRJEB24116) | mouse gut metagenome | biome: mouse gut; feature: mouse-associated habitat; material: faeces | place: Denmark | collected 2011
GATAAAAGGGGCTGAAGGCAAATGCCTTCCCCCCCTTTTTAATGACTCCGATTTTCCTTCTGTCCCTCCTGAATAAGGCGGCTTCTTGCGCTGTCTGTGGGTGCAAAATGAAGATCCGCCAACACTCCTACAGCCTGTCTGTTAAACTCTTCAGGATATGGCGACCACTGATTATATGTTCTTAATCCTGCTTCGATATGACCTACAGGTATTCTTAGATAATACGAAGCTAATGCCGATGCAAACGATGTGGTTGTATCTCCATGAACTAATACAACATCGGGATTTTCTTTAACGCACACATCACGCATCCCACCCAATACCCTTTCCGTAATATCGAATAAAGATTGGTTCTTTTTCATGATCGCAAGATCATAATCCGGAATTATATGAAATGCATCCAATACCTGCGTCAGCATTTCTTTATGCTGTCCTGTTATACATACTCTAACCTCTATATTCTTATCATTCCTCAACTCTTTGACCAGCGGACACATCTTAATAGCTTCCGGTCTTGTGCCAAAAGCTAACAGTATTTTTTTCATATTCAGCTCCCGTACACCACATCCTCAATGGATACGATCGGACACTCTATTTTACTTTCTAAATCTTGTTCTATTTCATCAAAAAAGAAGAAAGCTGTAACTATAATTGCATCAACATCGGGTAACGTATCGTCTGGCTGCAGCACTTCAAATGGAGCATATATATTATCTGCATTTCTATCAATCGCATACTTGACCGTGATATCCGAACCAGCCAGTTCATCAGCCAGGCGTTCCCCCAAATAACTCATTCCATAGATTGCAATTTCCTTATATCCATTTGTCACAAAGAAATCTTTCAGCTCTTTTCCATTTTGCTTATCAATGATCCATTGATTCATAACCTGCATAATAGCAAAGTGCTTCTGCGCATATTGCGCTTCCCGTACAGCTTTTTTATTGAACATATTCCCAACAGCGGCGGCTCCTGCTATCCCTCCGGCAATTACTGAAATCAAACCTGTCCCTAATTTCTTCATTTTTTTAATTCCTCCTATAATTTATATACATTTCTATCGTTACATACATTCCTCGTGTCAAGAACCACTTTATTCTTTAACTGATCCAGATCCTTGAGCAAATGATCATGCCCAACCATAATTACGACCATATCAATATTGTTAAGAAACTCCTGGTAATCCTGGTATTGATTTTTTACTATATTCCTTTGGACAAATGGATCATATACTTTTATTCCCCCTGCCAAATGTCGCTTCATACATTCTAAAAGCTGTAACGTGGGGCTTTCTCTTACATCATCTACATTTTCTTTATATGTCAGTCCATACAAGCCGATCCTTGATACCTTGGTTATTCCGTTTTCTTCCATAATTTCACATATGCGTTCCAAGACAAATTCAGGCATTGAATCATTTATCTTTCTGGCTGCAAGTATAATATTCGCAAGTCCCGGATAATCTCCTACCAGAAACCAAGGATCAACCGATATACAATGACCGCCTACCCCCGGACCCGGAGACAGGATATTAACCCTTGGATGCATATTAGCGATTCTGATAATTTCATAAACATCCAAATTATCAGTCCTGCATATTTTAGTCAATTCATTTGCAAATGCTATATTAATATCTCTATATGTATTCTCTACAACCTTAGTCATCTCTGCTGTCTTAATGTCGGTTACTGTAATTTCACCCTTGCAAAATGTTCGATATAGCTTTTTTACCTGTTGTCCTATACGCTCCTCGTCCGCTCCGATCGTCCGGTTATTATTTTCCAGTTCGAATACCATTCTCCCAGGAATAATACGCTCTGGCGCATGCACAAGATGGATATCTTTTCCTTTCTCATGTTCCTTGACAACAGTACGTATTTGCTTTTCGATCGTACCAGGAGAGATTGTTGATTCGATCACCAAAATGGATCCACTGCCACATACATCTAACACTGAACAAACCGCTTTTTTCACACAGACTGCATCCACTTTTTTACTCCTTTTTACATAAGGAGTCGGGACCGCAACTATATAAACATCTGCCTTTTCGTACTGAGTCGTAAATACTATGTTGTTCGATCTGGCTCTCTCAAACAGTTCCTGCAGTCCTTCCTCTTCGAATCCGACTTTCCCTTCGTTTAATTCGTTTACAACAGATGGATCTATATCCGTACCGACCACCTCATTACCCTTTGACGCAAGCATAAGCGCGGTCGGTAACCCAATATAACCTAATCCGATCACATTAACTTTCATTTCTATATCTCCTTCGTATTCATTGACTGACAACCGTATTTCTCCCACCATAACGAAAGAATGAATAATGCCCAAATACCTATCGGATCATTCTTTTTCTCATCCATAAATTTATGGATCTCACTTTCTACAAAAAACCCTGATTGAGCAGCAAACACCATTACTTTTTCCTTCATAATATTTCCAAGCCTGCCTCTGTACCATTCTATAAAAGGCAGCCCGAATCCGATCTTCTTTCGTTCGATCACCTCATCTGGGATAATCCCTCTTACTGCCTCTTTCAGAATATATTTGTGGACGCCTTTTCGTATTTTCAGCCTTTCCGGTATTCTCAATCCCCACTCGACAAGTTTATGGTCTAAAAATGGCACTCTCCCCTCCACTCCGACAGCCATACATGTCCGATCTGTTCTGGCAAGAAGAAGTTCTGGTAATCTGAAATTAAAATTTACACATGCCATCCATCCAACCGTATTTGAAAACATCTTAGCTTTACACTTGCAATATACATTTTCAAAATTATTCCATGTTTTATGATCGCCAATATCACGTATGAAATCCTTACAAAACAATTCCTTCTTTTGATCTTCTCCGATATATACCGTTCCCGAACCCCAAAAGATACCTTCATTTTCCGCTGCCCGTCTTAGAAGTTCCGCATTCTGTCCTGTTAATTTTCCTTTCCCTACGGTTTCCTTATATATTTTTCTTTTTACGATACCTGGAACCATCACATTAAGTTTTTCATATATTGAATGTCGTCTCCAGTATGAATATCCAGAAAAAAGTTCATCTGCCCCTTCTCCGACCTGCACCACTTTGATTCCATTTTCAACCGCCAATTTTGCAATATAATACTGAGATATCATTACAGGATCAGCTATGGGATCATCACACATTTTTTTTAAATCATCGAGAAAACGAATGATGCTTTCATCATCCAATATTTCATCATGATGTATTGCATGACAGTGCGCTGCTATATTCCTTGCATACTTGTTTTCGTTTTTATAATTTCTTGTCCCTTTATACCCGACAGTAAATGTATTCACTTCTTTCTCGCCCTCAGAAAAAAGCGCCAGATTGGTACTGGAATCAACTCCGCCCGAAAGAAATACGCCAACCGGGACATCCGCTATTTTGCGCAAGTTAGTCGACACTCTCAAGGTCTTGAGAAGCTTTTTCTGAATAACTGACTTCTCTTCTTTTAAGCTTGTTTTCGCTAAATAGCTGCAAGGATTCCAATAACATCTTTGGTTGATTTCTCCATCTGGCTTTAGCTCTATATAATTGCCTGCCGGTATTTTTTTTATCTTCTTAAACAGTGTGTTTGGAGCAGGTACTGCTAATAGAGACAAAAAATCAAACATTGCTTCTTTGTCGATCTCACGACTTTGATCATAATCCTCAAGAAGAGCCGCCGCACTCGAAGCAAAATTAATCCTGCTATCAGTCATCCCATAATATAAAGGCTTGATTCCCAATCTGTCGCGAATCAAATAGACGGTATCCTTTTTCTTATCCCATAATGCGATCGCAAACATCCCCCGGAACTTTTTCAGACACTTTATTCCCCATACTGCATAAGCATGAATGATTACTTCTGTATCCGAATGATCCGTCTTCCATTCTATACGCTTAATCTGATTCAGTTCTTTTCTGATTTCTCCATGATTATATATCTCACCATTAAAAACAATCCAAATATCCTCATTCCTATCACACATTGGTTGGTTCGCTGCCTCAGACAGATCAATAATGGCAAGCCTTCGATGTACCATCCCAATTCGTCCGCGATCCAATATTTGCATACCTTGCCCATCCGGTCCCCTGTTTGCAATAACAAAAGACATTCTCTCAAGTATGTCTATATCCACTTTTATATTTCTCTTAAAGCATACGCTCCCAGCTATGCCGCACATCTTAATAAACCACCCTTCTATTTCAGCAATCCCATTTCCCTAAGCCGCACAATAATCCTGTCAACATGTATATCCCATGTATGGTACCTTCCTGCATCATCTCGTGCCTGTTTCCCAAGCCTCATCCTTAAATTGTCATCTTCAATCAGGGAAACAATAGTTTCCTCCATTTCATCAATATCTCCCGGCTCAAACAGTAAAGCATTTTTATTGTCATGGAGTATTTCGCCTATTTGGTTTAATTCTGCCGCTGCTATCGCTTTTCCCATCGCCATATATTCAAACAGTTTTGTTGGTGAGCCAAAAAATTCACTTCCATCATTATTCGGAATATGCGATGCAACCAATATATCACAGGCGGCCAAATATTCAGGGACGTCGTCCGCCGCTACTGAGCCGACACATATTGCGTTATCTATAGCTCTGTTCCTCTTTAAAATCCGCTTAACATTGACAAGTGTACTCCCCTCACCAATCATCATTAATGTGATTTTATTTTTGTAATTTCTATGATGATTTAAAATATTTCCAAATGTCTCTGCCAAGATTTCAGCGCCATGAAATTTTGCAAAAGAACCACAAAACCCTATAACAATCCTATCCTCAGTCCCGTACTTTTTCCGTATACCATCGCCATTTACAGAAGGACTGAATTTATTAATGTCAACTCCATTGAAATTGACTAATATCTTGTCACCAGGAACTCCTAATGAGATAAGGCTCGCTTTCAATTCTTTACTCACACACGTAATTAAATCCGCTTTTTCAAGATTTAAACGCTCAATTTTTTCGGCGATACTTCTATATTGAAATTTTACATTATCCCAATTTTTTGAAATCCAAATTTCACTGCCGTTCCATTCTAATACAAATGGAACATTATATTTTTCAGAAATTCTCGCGCCTATATAGTCATAAAGACTATATCTTTGATATACGAACATCGGCCTCTTATTTCCATGTCTGTTTATAATCTCGTTATATGCAGATATATTTAAATACATTTTCGCTTCATAGTAATAATCCTGAAATCCGGCAAGAGAAATCTTTGTAACATTTCCATAAGTTTTTCAGGAAGAAAATCAGTTGTATAAACCTCCATATCGCTAAATATTGTTTTCATAGCGGAAATGACTCCTGCCGAATGGGCCACTGCTCCCCCTGACTGAATGCCAAAACACATCGTTGTCTTAATATAAACAGAATCGCTTATACCCTGTGTTTTCTTAGATTTACGCTTTAAAATATTATCAATGTCTGCATTCACTTTATCTGTAAGTTCACTTTTTCGTTTATTATCCCATTCTTTATTTGCCATAAGAAATAATAAATCAATTACTGTTACAATTTTTTTCTTTGTGTCATCCCTCAAAATTACTGTCAATGGTCCGAAAAAACCAAATACTATCAACATTTTATTCGTTATATCAATAATCGAATAAATATCTGCCGTTATGAATTCGATTATCGGGTTCCATTTATACTTTCTATTTTTATTCAATTCATTAAGATAATAAACATCTCCATCATCACTTAGATTTGGATTAAACAGCAATATATCATCTATCACATATGTTCTTCTCATAGGTACTCCTTGTACTCAGTATCCCCTCGGCCCCGGAATTGTATCGCAAAACCTACAAAGACTGATTCCTGCACGGTTTTTTCTCAAACTGTGTCTGATTTTTTCCGCTCGCTTTGAATGCCATGCCTCCCTTAATGACATTTTATTTACATCTGCCAATGTGTACTTTCCGTATGGATCATTGCAACACAGGCTTGTCTTCCCGTCAGGTCTTATAATCATCTGTTTATATGGAAGAATGCAGGACATATTATATGTTTTCCTCTTATTATTATTAGGAGATTGTCCGCCTCTTGTATCCAAAACCTCATGTATCTTTCGAACATGTATTTCCACTTTTTTGTCCAATTTTCTGTCATTTTTACATAAATCATTTATATTCTTTGCATTTTCATGCAGTTTAAGATCATCATTATAATTGTCAATAACAATTCTATCCAGATAAGGAATAATCGCATTGAATTTCTCTATTGTAAGCAATGTCCCGTTTGTATACATATAAAGAAACGCTTTGGGCACTTTCTCTCTCGCATATTTTGCAAATTCTATAATTCGGGAATCTAAAAAAGGCTCATTGTTTGAGTGAAGCGCTAGTCTGCCTGAATAATTTAGTTCACCTAACTCATCTATAATCTTCCGAAACAGCTTTTCATCCATCTTAAGAAGTTTCCTCGGATCAGTATGCTTATTCACCGGACAGAACGGACATTCTCCATTACACCTGTTGATTACTTCTATCTCTATGGACGAAAACACAGGACAATTTTTGCCGTCATAATTTTTTTTTAACCACTCATCAGTTTCCCTTTTTATTGTTTCACACAAATATCTCTTTTGTATCCATTTACGGAAATCCTCATATAATTCCTTTTTTCCCAATCTTTTTAGCAACTTTCCAACATTCCACAGAACAAAAGTATCCGCAGTATAGGTGTGAAGCTCAATATATGGCTCTGATTCATATCTATTAACTATCATAATCAATCCTGCCTCTCATTTTTCCATATCCGGTAGAGTAAAAGGAATTTTTAAAATGAACCGTAAATGGTTTATTCGCATAGTCCTTTACTTTTATCTCTGATCCTGAAAACAATATTTCTCTAATATGATCCACTCCGGAATAATTTTCTCTTGCAACTATTTTTTCCTTTGTACATTCCAGTAAATACGCTCTGGCTTGTTTCCTCATGCCAAAAATACCGTTAAAAACATTTTGTTCCAGTTCCTTAATGTAAATGGTATTATGAGCCTTAGTTCCCCTGAATAGGTTCCTTATATCAGGTGCTGCCGTATATACATATCCCCCCGGATCTCTGGTAATATATTTTCCATCAACCATCACTTCTACAGACAGTTTATCATTATGGGTGTGACCTATCAGATTTATATAACGTGTTGTATCTATTACGATAGAAAAAAATAATCTTTCACTCCGAAAAATCAACAATCCAAATTTTTCATAATACACTATGGACAAGCCTTTCAATAAATCAGTCCCATTGTCTTTAACTAATACTGTTTCTTCAAAATATGCATAATTGCTTAGCTCATACGTTTGAAGCCTCTCACAATGGATTTCCTGGACATATCTTTTCCCTGACAGCAGAATATTTCCTGCCAGCGCACGGATAAGACTTGCTTCCAACGGAAATTTCTTTACGTACTGCTCAAAAATACTTTCATGAAAAAGCCCTCCCATGGATGAAAGCAGTCCGCTATGGTCTATGGGATTATCCTTATCCCCACTTCCCAATGGCGTAAGCTTTATAAGCCTGCCGCTGTCATTATCCCCGATTTGAACCACTTCATTATTTTGCTTCATTACTACGCCGGTAAAATATCCCATATTATACAGTCGCTCTATATACCATTCAGGGAAGAACGTTTTACTTTCTATATCATATTTTTGCCTATTCTTAGGTTTTAAGCGCCTAATCAAGCCGCTGTTATACTCCGTAAACACCTTTTTCTTTTTACTCTGTATGACTCCATACAAGAGCGCAGTTGAATACAATACAAATTCACTGCTTAATCTATGGTAGCTTGTCGAACCCTCAAAATGGCTTCCCTCATCATGAAACTGACACGCAACCTGCTCAATAAGCTCCTGAGTCCCAAATGCAAGGCATGCATCGGTCCAATCACTACTTGGAAGATAGGCAGACGCATAGAGCATTCCCACTATGTTTGAAAGATAATGATTGGAACTTCCCCGTTCAAAAAACTCTAAATTCTGCATCAGATATTTAAGGTTGTCGCTTATATATTTTTCAATCATGCAAGCAAAACTATCATCCAAAATTCCGGCACTGTCCACTTGGTTCAGGATATCATACGAAACCGTTAAGTTTACAATCCTGACTGATATATCCATAGGCGCAGATGACTGAACTGTTTTCCCCACTGGATTCATACATATGAAATCTATGAGCTCATCTCTGTACTCCCTGATAATCCTGTTTTGGCCATCTTTTTCACAGACAGCCAGCGCCGCAAGCTGCGGTAAATGATATAATCTACCAAGTTCCCATGGACATTTAATATCAACTCCTGCATATTTCCCAACACTCTTTTCGCATCTGCTTTTCGAGTGATAGCAAATCGGATCGAACAAGTATCCGCTTTTATAATCAATGTACCAATTTATAGGAACATAACCTTCGCTACATATATGCTTTAACTTTGATTCTGATATATATTTTAAAATTCTGTCCATCTTCGAAACATATCTATGTCCATAAGCCCCTCTTGTCTTCATCCCATAACAAATCCTGACATATCCACTGCCTAACAAGTCGAATTCATGATTTTGATATCTCTTATATACTTTTCTTAGTTTGTCCACAGTTACTGAATCAATTTGTATGTTATTAACATCTATGTATGAATACATCTGCCATCTCACAACCTGTTCACTCTCCTTCAATAACCTTTTGACTTACACCGATTATTTGTCTTGAAAACATAGCTTCCTCCGATATGCAAGGAATACTCCAGCTTATTAGTGTGGCAAGTAATTTTTTACCAACCTTATCTTTGATTCCGTTTGCTCCAGAATTATCATTAGCATAATACAAATTGCAGTTTCCAAAACACTGTCTCATAATCTGCCCTAAAGAGTTAATATTATATCCACATTCATGTGTGAAATCCATATATCGTTCATGTGATGCAAGCAGCCAATCCATATTCGGAACATCGATAACTAATACCCCTCCCCCAACCAAAGCCCTTTTACATATTTTGATTAATTCGATCACGTTTTCTTTATTGATATGTTCAAAAACAGCTTTCGAGATAATAACGTCATATACATTTTCTTTATTGCTTAAATATTCAAACGCATCCGCGTATTCAAGCTTTATATCCTGCGGAAGGTTTCGTCTGGCTATATCCAAATCATCCGGCGAAAGGTCGATACCCGTTAAGTTTCTGTACCCATTATCAAATAATACACCTAACATTGTTCCTTCATTACATCCTATTTCTAAAATATTCGCATCTTTTCTTACTTTTCTAAAAAACAGTTTATAGCAATCCCTGTATAATCTTTCAAATTGCTTCTTTCTCCCATCATCGCTTATACAAGTATAATTAACATGCGACTTTCTATAATTACCAAATAATTCATAGCTGTATTTGCTTGTCTTATCCATTCAAACACCCTTTTCTTTACATTTAATTTTGAAACCTTAAGCATATTCCATCACCATATTCAGATAACTATTAATGTCTTTTTTCCAGTCATAACACACATTTTCTTCAATCATGCAATCTTTTAGACAATGCCGCATAGCTTCATTCATATACTCTTCATATATTTGAGACTTTTCTACAACTGTTGAATAATAACTAACTTTTAAGGATTTCATGTCTACTGCAATTACCATACTGGCAAAATTGCAAAAAAGATACACAGTATCCCCATGTCGCTTATAATATACAGTCCAATCCACATTTGGATAAATAACCCAATTCGGAAAATTTGATAATAAAACCAATTCACGCCTATTATCATCTAACAAAAACAATTGTTTTTTACCCCTAAGAAAAACAAACACTATGCCATCAATACATATAAAAATTTTGTATGGGCAACCGCCGGAATCATTCATATGCACATCAAATATATCCTGTACTCCCTGAACGATGTTCCACTTGTATATTTTCGATCCGCTTTCCACGGAAATCCAAAAATCATTTCCATCAAATTCAACATTATGAATACTATTTTTGCCAAGATTGACTTTATATTTTTCAATGGTCTTACCCCAAATATCAGTAATTAAAAGCGTATTTGTTCCAACACAATGAGTCCATATTTTTCTCTCACTATATTCTCCCGACCTTATTGATTTCGCATTTTTTAATTCATCAGAATCCCACCATTTTACTTTCTCATACATTTCAGGACTGTCTGCATCAAAAAATATCATTCCATCTTTCCCATAATAGGGCAATAAATAAAACCCCGTCTTTGTACAAAATACTGACTGAACACTATTTTCAGCTTCGAAAAACTGCTGTTGTCTGTTCTGAACATCAAATACATTCACAACATTCCCATTCTGAGGAAAGAAAAACACTTTTTTATTGTATACCTTACAAATTCTGTGAGGACTAAATACACTGGGAACAATTCCAACAAACTGTTCGATATGACTGATTTCCCAATTTTCTAAGTCATATATTATCAATGCGTTGAAGTTGCCGTTTGACATGAATACTTCCCTATCTACCACGCCAAAGTCATTTATGCAAATCATATGTTTTTTTTGCTTATAATCATTCATATCTTGTCTCTTTTCATTCATGACAATTTCTGTTTTATATCAATCCGTCTAAATAGAACTTTTAATTTCTGAACTTCTTTTGACTTAATTGAATTTTTATATAATAAGGCACATATAACAACCTACTTTCATTGTGAAAACGTTTTATCAATTTTTAAATAAGATACATTGGTCATCTATTCTCTCTTACAATAATCTCCAACCAGACACAATTCATGTCTCCTGGACAACTACCAAAAACAGATGATGCAGATATATTCTGCTTCGCTCCCAGGTACATCACAGCCTCCCATGTTCCCCAGGTCCTGGCAT
>OFGA01002650.1_pt1 | contig 10865 bp, 14 predicted proteins | sample 1521471 | NCBI WGS metagenome assembly OFGA01 (sample SAMEA3504086, study PRJEB24116) | mouse gut metagenome | biome: mouse gut; feature: mouse-associated habitat; material: faeces | place: Denmark | collected 2011
AGGACGAAGACGGATTCATCTTCCTGGTGGACCGCAAGAAAGACGTCATCATCAGCGGCGGCGAGAATATCTACCCGGTACAGATCGAAGACTTCCTGCGTACCAACGATGCGGTCCTGGATGTCGCAGTGATCGGCCTGCCGGATCAGCGTCTTGGAGAGATCGCGGCGGCGATCGTATCTTTGAAACCGGGAGTGATCTGTATGGAGGATGACATCAGTGAATTCTGCAAGAAGCTTCCGCGGTACAAAAGACCGAGGAAGATCATATTCGCAGACGTGCCGCGCAATGCTACGGGGAAGATCGAAAAGCCGAAGCTAAGAGAGATGTACGGAGCCGCGCATCTGGTGGAGGAGCAGAACCGGAGATAAGAGCGCAGCAAAAGCATTGGCGTTGTTGAATGGAAATACTATTGGGGGACTGTCGTTCGACAGTCCCCTGTTTTGGATATTACCATATTAGGTAGAATTTGCTGCTATTATGTGGGGTTATTTCGTTGCTTTTTCGGCAAATTCTGTTGTTACGAGATCTTTATATGGGGCGCGTTCGCTTAGTTCTCCGGCTTCCTCAAGGATATCCTGAAGGAGATTGAAGCTTTCTTCTTCAAAAATCAGATTTTCTTTCCAGGTATCCTGGTCGTAGTAGCGTGTGACGATGGTGGTGATGGTTTCCTGGTCTGTCTCTTTGAATTGAGGCGCGATGATGGCTGCAATCTCCTCCGGTGTATGTGACTGCACGTAGTCCATGCCTTTTTGCAGAGCGTTGGTGAAGCCTTGGATTATTTCGGGGTGGTCCTCCATGTAGCTTTTCTTTGCTGAGAAGGCGGTGTAGGGAACATAGCCGCTGTCGGTTCCCAGAGAGGCTACGACGTAGCCCTTGCCTTCTTTTTCCAGGGTTGTTGCTCCTGGCTCGAATTCAACTGTGAAGTCGCCCTGATTTTCTGCGAATGCGGCGGCTGTGGAGCCGAAGTCGATGCTCTGGTCAATGTTCACATCATTGGCTGGGTCGATGCCGTGTTGTTTTAGGATAAATTCAAATACCATTTCAGGCATTCCGCCTTTACGTCCGCCGAGAACGTTTGTTCCCCTGAGGGCGTCCCAGGTGAAATCCGGCATCTCCTCCCGTGCCACCAGGAAGTTTCCGGCGCGTTGTGTCAGTTGCGCGAAGTTCACCACATAGTCGTTGGCGCCTTCGTTATAAGTATAGATGGAAGCTTCTGAACCCATGAAGCCAATGTCTGCGCTTCCGGAGATTACGGCGGTCATTGTTTTGTCGGCACCAAATGGAACCATATAGTTAATACAAGACATTTTACAAAAAATCTATATAATTAACCGTGCAGTCATCTTTCAGGTGTATCTCTTTGAGTGTAGACCGCCAGAAAGCACGGCGATTCTCAGGTGTCAAATTCCCGTACATAGACTTGAAATTGGTGTCTAAGATTTTTTCCAGATGGGAGTAATCGCGCTGCTCTACCGGCTGGATCGGGGACAACTCCTTCAATTCATTCTCAATCCGGTCATATTCTTTGTTATAATATTCCCAATCAATCCGATCCTTCTGAAAAAGAAGATTCAACCGTTCTAATTCACGTTGGAGTTTTTCAGGTGTTTTTGATTTTTTGATTTTTTTCTTTTTTTCTTCAATCTTTTCACAGCGCATCCGATATTTTCTATATTCGTCCTCAAGATTGTCAAGTAAATACTGTTCAATCAAGTTTTGGCTTACTCTGTGACGGTTTTTACATAATTTGTCGATTGCCGCGCGGTTGCAGCGATAGTAACAATATGTACGCTTCTCACGGGTCTTTCTGTTGATGATTGAAGAACATCCGGTACCGCATAATAATTGGCCACATTCAGGGCAGCGCATTAGGCTGGAAAACAGATAGATTCTTCCGGAAGGAGTCTGTTTAATATTTTTATGAGCAATCTGTTGAATATCTTCCCATTCCTGCTCTGTCAGGTAGGCAGGGCAGTAAGGAAATCCTCGATAAGTCCCCTTATAAAATTCGCTGCTCAGCATGGTACGAAGCATAGAATAAGAAAAATCTATTCCATATGTATTCTGCATGTATTTCACAGTTCCCGTTTTTGATTGATGTGTTTTAAAATACAAAAAGAAATCATTAACCATTGCTTCGGCTTCAGGGTCCTTGACCATACACTTCTTGCCATCCACAACATCAGCTTTATAGCCAAGAGGCATGTTGGCATTACCGAAAATAAGTTTTCCCTGACGAATCGAAGCTTCATTAACGAATCGAATACGCTCACTGGTGGTATCTACTTCATTTTGTCCAATAGAAAGGACAACATTGAGCTGGAGCCGCCCATCGCGTGTTTCCATATTGATGCCAGGCTCGGATACGGATATCCAGTTGACGCCGTATTCATCCAGAACATCCTGAACTTTGTAGAAGTCTGAAAGGTTACGGAACCATCTGTCTAACCGCCAGAATAGTATCGTATCAATTTCCCCTGCCTTTACATCTAAAAGCAGGGAATGTATCGCTTTGCGCTTTTTTAACTCCTTACGTGCCGTTTTGCCTTCATCAGCGTAAATGCCTGCCACTGTCATATTATGCTCATGGGCATAGCGTTCCAGACACTCCTGTTGTGCCTGCAGGGATTTACCGTGAACCATCTGTTCAGCCGTGCTGACACGGATATAGATTGCGCTGCGAATGACTTTTTGCGTCATGATTATCACTTCCTTTTGTTATTTTATGTAAAGATAGTATAAAAAATAACAGACAGTCTCTTGCTGTCTGTCACCGAAGATGATACAATGTGTCTGTGATAAACTATGGCTGTACATCTTTGGATACACCTCTGTGAAGCCGTTCCTGGTGAAAGGAACGGCTTCACAGAGGTGTATTACGTTATAGTAAATCTGCGATTTTAATAGTTAAGCCATTAAATGTATGAGAGGATATCTCATTATCAAAAGAAAACTGAGAGGAATTCCCCTCGTCGCCAAAAGTATAAACTTGTACATTTTTCATAATTGGGTTTACGATCCAGTACTCACGGACTCCGGTATTCTGATAAAGCCATAATTTTTTAAGATAATCTCTGCTCTGGGTGCTTGGAGAGACTACTTCAACCACCCAGTCCGGTGCGCCTTTACAACCTTTTTCTGTGATTTTTGACTTATCGCAAATAACAGATATATCGGGTTCAACCCATGTCTTATCATTTGCATCAAGATTTACTGCGAAAGGTGCGGGAACAACTTCACAGCTTCCCTTATTGGAATCTATATAATCCGCAATCTTACGGGCAAGAGAGAAGCTTATTTTCTGATGTATAAAGTTTGGCGGCGCCATGGCGTACAGTTTTCCGTCAATCAGTTCCGCCCGCTGGCCTTCTGGAAGGTTCCAGTAGTCTTCAGATGTATAAATGCGTTCCTGTGGCATTGACATGTTGTCACGTCCTTTCTTCCCAATTTTTAGTTTTTAATTCTATATAACATTGTTGTGAAGCATATCAAAATTCGAGAGCAGTATATCAAACATTATTGATGAGAATTCATAGTATTCAATGAACCGTCTCTGTTAGTGCGGAGGCGGTTTTTTAACAAGCGATACTATTACATAACTAATACCCAACAGATGATACGCCGTATTCAGCTTGTTCGGTTGTAAAACCTTCAAATTGCAACTGCTCTATTAAGCTGGAACGAGAGAAAGACATTGTGTCAATATATTCTTGAGCCTTTTTCGCGGCTTGTTCATTCCAGTCAGCATTACAGTTATCCGCTGCATAGGTAGCGTCTTCTTCGGAATATCCTTCAAATTTTAACTGTTCAATTAATCCTGTGTAAGAAAATGCCATTGTATGTAGGTAATCTCTTGCTGTACTCAAGGCATTTAGTTGTTCATTAGTTAATTGAGGAGTAGAAGGCGGGGCGGTTGAATTGTTTTCTTGCTTTTGGTCAGATGAATTATTTTCATATACTTCTTCAGCGGTATCAAGAAAGTATACAATAGAATCAGTAACTTCTCCATTATCATAATATTTGATATAGAACCTTTCCTTGTTTTCGTCTCCCGTTGGATAACTACAAAATCTCGTTTTGATTCCTTGTGAGATTATTGTGATGTAATATTGAAAAATTTTGTTAGAATGTTTTGAAGCAATTTGCTTGGTATCATTAATGAAATCCCGTATTTTTGAGGGAGTTGGGTCGTCATCAAAAAAGGATTGTTGTATTGTTATACAAAGCATATACCTTTGGGAATCATAATCCTCTATTGTTAAGCTAGTAATATTTTCATTATTTAGGCTTGAAAGTAGTTCGGTTACCAATTCTTTTTTGGGATCATCTACTGAAAGTTCTTCTGAAGAATCTCCGAGCTTTTTAAAGTTTTTGTCGGAATTAGACATATTGTTACATGCACTCAACGATATCGCAGTTGTTAATGTAAGTAAAACAAAAAGATGCTTTTTCATTATAAGTTTTCCTCTCTTTTTCTTTTGCCATACCTTACATTGAGAATTTTATATAAATGTCGAAGTGGTTATATTTTCCCCAACACTTTCCCTACTATATTGATTAACTCATCATTGGGATAAATGTTAAGAGAGCCATCTTTGTTTAATAGCATTTTTTACAAGGTTCATAGCCGGATGCCTGGGCTTGAGATAAGGTTACCTGTGTAGGCCCTTTCATGTTACTACAACTGGAACGGCTATGATACTTTGAACCTGATCGTGGAATCCAGACCATACTTCCTTGGACTTGTTGTTGAGCTTCCGCCTGAGCTTGTGCGGCTGCTTGAGCTTCCGCCTGAGCTTGCGCGGCTGCTTGAGCTTGTGCGGCTGCTTGAACTTCCGCCTGTTTTTCTTCTAATGTTTGGGTAATCCTAGAAGCAACAGTATTTAATTCTTCGTCTGTTAGCGAATCAAAAGGTTGCATCCGTGTCTGGTATTCGGCATAGGCAGAAAGTGTATCATTTAAAGTTGTTTTTGCAGATTCCAAATCAGATGTAGTTTGGTTGTATTTGGTTTGTAGGGAGTTATATTTACCCTCCAAAGTTTCATGGTCGATTTGTAAAGACTCATAGTTATTTTTTAAGGACTCATAATCGTCTTTTGATATTTTCCCAGATAGTGAAGTAGAAAGGGACAATATTAAAATAATACCTACTATTTCCACAATTAACCGCGGTTTGCCCCTAAAGCTACGAAGGATACTCGGTAATCTAGTAGAAGCTATTTCAGTTTGAGCTTCTTGAGGCGTTTCTTTTAACTTTTCATCCATAGTATATCCTCTCTTTCTCTTTTGTTAGACCTTACATTAAGAATATTTATATAAACACTGGGACATTTATTCTGACTCATGAAAGTACTCAGAGTTATTATTTATGTTAGGCGAATCAAATAGCCCTGTTTTCTGCCGAATCTGGCTTATGTATTCAGAAAAATTCTTTTTCAAAATTTTCTCTGCAAATTGTAAAGACTTTGAGTTTGTCGCCATTTTTAATAAACGGCTTTTCATATTTGCATAGGAAAAAGGTATCTGGCAATGTTTTATGATTTCGTTGGCCTCCTGTATCCCACATTCATGCAGTACAATGTCTGGACAAGTGAACTGGTATGCAAACGCCGTACAGTGTTCAAGTGAGTCGCCGTGATCGGCATAGTGGAAAATATTTGGACAGCTTTCTAAATTGCCAGATTTTATATAGTACACCAATTTAGATAATGTCCAGCGTATTTGCTCTGAGTCCAGTTGTTCATCGTATAAAATGATGTAGTGTCCTGTCTCGCGAACATACATTATGACCCCACTACCTCCAGCAGAAAAATAGTCCTCCGCATGTCCTTCTTTCTCCGCCACGAACTGCATCGGAAAAATGAAGATAGTGGAATCAATGATCTGGCAAAAATCAGGAAAAACAGGAAGGTCTTTTGCATCAAATTCTATTAGCGCGTCATAAGCGGAGAATTTGATAAATTTTTCCTCCTCCTTGGTTAAAGGACGTTTTCTACGGTTTTCCTTTTTATGAAAATGCATATATATCACCTACTGTATAATTATATATACATTTTAGCACCGTATAGAATTTTGCAAATACTCCAAATTTTTCCAGTTATGCATTTTTCTCAGGCTTAAACATTTTAATTTTTCCGCGTTCCAATGCAGCTAAATCTTTTGGATCGAGTGCAGATATATCTGGATGTGATACGGTTTTACTTTTATCCGTGGATTCTTTAACACCTGAATTTTTATCAATTCCAAGCGCTTGTGCCCAAAGTAAGTCCCTACCTCTTTCCAAAGCAGATATATCTTCTGCGTTTAGTTCTGCGTAAGCCGCATTTTGGGTTTCTAAAGCCTTAAACTGTTTAAAAAGTTCATTTTGTTTGTCTAAAGAGCTATTGGATGTTGATATTTTATCAACAACACGACCTAGACAACGTGTTTCCTCGGTAATAGGAATCTCTGGATAATGTTTCTTTTTATTAAGAGAAATCAAAGATTTCTTTCCGCGCTTTTTTACCAAGGCCTCCCCATCAACGATAAACAGACCTATATCATCCACCCTTATATCCTGCATCGGTTCTATCAGAAGAATATCACCGTCGTAATAAAGCGGTTCCATACTGTCTCCATTAACTCCGATGGCGTATTTGACCTTGTCATATTTGGGTATGTCAGGGATTTCAATCAAGTCTACAGGCACATCATCGAAAACAATCTGTCCGGTTCCGGCAGAAGCGAGCCGTTGGTAGTAGTTAAGTATTCGGGGTGAGTATTCGGAATCTACCGTTGGAAATTCTAAAGTATATAAGTTTTCGGGGGTTTCTTTGGAATTATTTAAAGCGGATACTCTGTCTAATTCCCACCCAAGAACTGTTAGAACGTGTTCTTTACCCATAGAATCAAGGCTACGGAAGTTTTTTATATGCTCGTATTCAGAAAGAGTTACATCGTTTTCCCTAGAGGTTATTTTGACAACATCTTGAAAAAGATAATTAGCATCGCAACCAAGTGTTTCTATTATTTTAAAAAGAATAGGCTCTTTAGGTGAGCTTACATCATTTTCATAGTTTGAAATAGAACCAACAGTTACATTTAATAATTTTGCCAATTCAGGTCGAGATAATCCTTTTTCTTCCCTTAAATCTTTAATTCTACTTCCAATACTGATTTTTTCACCTTCTTTCTAGTTTATATATAAATATCATAATCTAAAAATCTTGACGCGTCAATACAAATAAATAAATTTCTTGTTAAATATCTATTGACAGAACAAGAAACTTATCATATAGTTTAATTAAACAAGAAAGTTGTTAGATGAAAGGAGGGAAATAAGTTGTTTGATATACAAACTTCAAATAGTGTAGTTGCAGAAAATTTAAAGCATCATATTACTGATAGGGGATTGAAGCAATCTGCTATAGCGCAGAAATCGGGATTCACAAATCAAGAGTTTAGCGACATGTTAAATGGACGTAGATTGATGCGGGCAATAGATATTTCAAATATTATAAATGCCTTAGATGGTGTTGATGCAAATATTTTATTTGGGATTAAGAAGGAGGTGGTATGAGGAGTGGATGTAAATAAACAATCCGTAGATAAGAAACTGCGGGATTTTGATTGGGCATTTCAAAATGCAAAAAAACAAGCGGAAAAATCCGAAAGGATGGCAAATTTTTCACTCGGATTTTCCGCATTTACATGGGTATTCATTTTGGTAATCGAATTATTTCTGAAAAAATGAAATTATAAAATTAATGACTTCTTCTTGTGGTTGATTAAGTGGATAGAGGTAATTCTTAATTTTAAAGATTTAAGTCTCCTTTCTATCGTATTCGGCTCTGGAGGGAGCCTGTAAGTACAGTATAAGAAGAATAGCTGCGATACTGATAATAATAGCGATAATAGTAATGAATGTAAGGACAATCATAGACGAAGGGGATGGAGGCGTGGAGAAACGTGAAGGATTTTTTGAGTTATATGGAATATCGGAAGAAGAAGAAAAGTTTTTTAAAATGCTTTATAGGCGCAGGTGTATCTATAGAAGGATTATTGCAGTCCTAATTTTAATAATACTAGTGTTGTTAGTAGTGAAGTAATAACGGAAGCTGCAACGGATATGATGAAGGGCCAGATTTTACTATCCCAGAATTTGTTACGGCGATAAACACAGTAACGGAAATATCTGTCAGTTAAAGTATACAGGCTTTTATGTAACGTTGAAGATTCGTTTGTATTGGTGAAGGGGTAGTTACAGGCAATAAATTTATTGTTAAGTAGTGGTCTTAAGGACGGGCCAAGAAAATCGGCTGTTACCCATTTCTTAAAGCGCATAATAAAAAGTTTCGTTTTTTCGGAATGGTATAAATTAATGTTTGAAAAATCCTCATTCATAGTTAGGAACTCCTTTCTAAATACAGTATATCAAGTAGTAGAAAGTTTATCAAGGACTAATTCAGAGAAGAAGCTGTGATGGAGAAAGATGCGTAACGAATTTTTTGGAGGATGGTTGATAGTTACGAGTAGTCTAAACTATTTTTTACAAGAGGATGGTCATTTGGGTGGAATAACATGCCCAGTAGGAAAGAGCTACTATTTGGTATCCAATACGCTGATTTAGTAGCCAGCGCAGAAGATGTAGTCATTCTATTAGATTGTATAGTATTATTTTTTGATTTTCTTGGTACGTCCTTAAGACCATTACCTATCAATAAATAATAGGAAGATAAAAGTAAAGGAAACAAGTACAACCAGTTATACATAGATATTAGAGAGGTGGTGCAAGTGGAACCAGATATGGTAAAAATCATACAAGTGTTGATATCGCTGCTTGAAGAACAGGAAGGGGTAACGATTGAATACGAATTAGAGAAAATCGCCTCTTGAGGCGATAACCAGTCGGACAAGCCATACAAGGCATTTCTCGAAGAAAGCCTCGTGGGGATAAGAGAGGCGGTGAGGTAGCATGTACGAGAAGATTTATCAATTAGTTCAGGTCGCAAGCACGGTAGTAAGTTTACTTGCATTTTTTATATTAATCATTGCTTTAATAGCGAAATAGCAGATGACAATACAAAGGAAGGAAAATTTTAAGATTATGTCAGTTGAATTTATTGAAAGTAACCAAGTGAGTATTATGGGAGATATTGTATCCCCGTTTGTATTTAAATGTGAGACGCATGGTACAAAATTTTACAAGGCAAAAGTGAATGTGAGACGCAATAGCGGTGAAATAGACATACTTCCGCTGGTGATATCAGATGAATCTGTTGATATGTCACAAGAATACACAGGGCAATTTGTCCTGATAAACGGGCAGTACCGTTCTTACAACCAGCAAGACGGGGATAAGCGAAGGCTTAAATTGTTCATATTTGGACAAGGGGTAGAGTTGATCGGGAAAGAACCAGACACCGCCGCGGCAAACCATATTTTTCTTGACGGTTACATATGTAAAGAACCACTTTACCGCGAAACGCCATTAGGCCGGAGGATTACAGATATTCTGCTTGCTGTAAATAGGCCTTATGGAGAGTCGGATTACATCCCATGCATCTGTTGGGGAAAGGGTGCGGAATTAGCAGCAGGGCTTGAAGTTGGCGCGCATGTCCAGATTGTTGGAAGGATTCAGAGTAGGGAATACATGAAGAAATTAACGGAGACAGAGGCAGAAAAGAGGATTGCCTATGAAGTGTCTGTCAAAAGCATTTTACTTGTTAATGAAGAAGAAAACACAAAAAAATAGCACATCTACGGCCAATAGATGTGCCGAAGGCTTCCGCCCCCATACGTATATTACCTACGTATCCAATGTACCATATGTGGGGCGAAAAGTCAAGAAAGACGGGGGAATTTTAGCCCCCGTTTAGACTCGATAAGTATATTATCTTAAGAACCATGGAGGTAATGGATGCCTTATATAAAGAGCATATGCAAGGCTGGAAGGACGAAGGAGATAGCAAAGTATTATACAAAGAGGTACAAGCCGAAGGGAGAAAAGAGGAATCCGAAGGAGAAAGAGACCTCAGAGAAGCAGCAGAAGGTAAATGACAGGCAGTTGGTAAGGAAGCTGACACGGATACTGAATGAGAATTTCGATGAAACGAGCAGATATGTAACATTTTCTTATGCGGTAAAAAACAGACCTCCCGATATAGACACATTACTCTCCCACAGAAGGGAACTCCTTAAGAATATGCGTAAAGTTTATAAGCAAGACGGACAGGAGATGAAGTATGTGGAGACAACTGAAGTAGGGGATCGGGGTGCGACACATATCCATATGGTAATCAATGACATAGATATGCGCAAGATAGAAAAGTTGTGGAAATATGGATTTGTATCATCAAAACCTTTGGATGATACGGGGCAGTACCGGAGACTGGCAGAGTATTTCATTAAATATTATCAAAAGACAAGGAGAACGGATAAACAGATACAAAAGAAGGCATATAACTGTAGCCGTAATCTCAAGCGGCCAAAGCCAAAAAAGAAGGTTATGCGCGGAGAACGGTTCCGGAAAGATATCAGGGTTCCGAAAGGGTGGTATCTGGATAAAGAAAGCGTAAGCGAAGGGATTACCGAGGATGGATATGAATTTTTATTTTATACATTGGTGCAAATAAAGAGGAGGATTTAAAGGATGAAATTTAATTGGACGGATACAGGAAAAGGGGTACATAGAAGATTGATTATAAGCGGCACGAAAGGAAGGAAAAAGAAATGAATCTAAGATATGCACAGAGAAGTGAAGATACTGAGCAGATTAGCCTTATACAATGGGCGCAGCACCAGACAAGCCGCTATCCGGAATTAAAATGGCTACACCATTGTCCGAACGGTGGCAGCAGGAACAAACAAGAAGCCATAAAGTT
>OFGA01002656.1_pt1 | contig 10841 bp, 8 predicted proteins | sample 1521471 | NCBI WGS metagenome assembly OFGA01 (sample SAMEA3504086, study PRJEB24116) | mouse gut metagenome | biome: mouse gut; feature: mouse-associated habitat; material: faeces | place: Denmark | collected 2011
AACAGCAACCCTCTGCAGATATCAGAAAATACCAACGCAGGGCTGAAAGCAGCCAGAGGGGATTTTGTGGTGTTTGCCGACCATGATGATCTGCTCACCCCGGACGCTTTGTATGAATGTGCAAAAGCGCTGCAGAAGCATCCGGATACAGAGCTGATTTATTCCGATGAAGACAAAATTTCCATGAATGGAAAACATTATTTTCAGCCTCATTTCAAATCAGACTATAATCCGGATCTTATCTGCAGCATGAATTACTTCTGCCATCTTGTGGTGGCAAAAAAAACTCTGATTGAAAAAGCCGGTATGTTGGACTCTGCCTTTGACGGGGCGCAGGATTACGATTTCGTGCTGCGCTGTACGGAGCACACCCAGGCTATTTACCACATACCCAAAGTGCTGTATCACTGGCGTGCCCATGAAAATTCCACGGCGGAAAATCCCGAGAGCAAACGGTATGCCTTTGAAGCCGGCATGCGGGCGGTACAGGCGCATTTTGACCGACTGGAGATTCCTGCCAGGGTTGAGATGGGAGAATATCCCGGACTGTACCGGACACGCTATCAGTGGAAGGAACAGCCTCTGATTTCCATACTGATACCCAACAAGGACCATACGGAGGATCTGGAAAAGTGTATTCGCTCCATTGAAGAGATCTCCACCTATCGAAATTATGAATACATTATTATAGAAAATAACAGCGAACTGCCGGAGACTTTTGCGTACTATAAAAAGCTGGAACAGGAAAACAAAAAAGTCCGGGTGGTTTACTGGGATGGAGCATTTAATTTTTCGGCCATCAATAATTTCGGAGCAGAATCTGCCAGAGGCGAGTATCTGCTGCTGTTAAATAACGACACGGAAATCCGGAACCCGGACTGCCTGTGGGAGCTTTTAGGCCCCTGTATGCGGGAGGACGTGGGGATTACCGGTGCCAGACTTTATTATGAGGATGGAACCATTCAGCACGCGGGAGTTGTGATTGGTTTTGGGGGAATTGCAGGCCATACCTTTATCGGATTTGACGGAAAGGCCAACGGATATTTTTCCAGAATTATCTGTGCACAGAACTACAGCGCGGTGACGGCAGCCTGCATGATGACGAAAAAATCACTGTATCAGCAGGTGGGCGGTCTGACGGAAGAACTGGTGGTGGCTTTTAATGATATTGACTACTGCATGAAAGTCAGAAAATTTGGAAAGCTGATAGTATATAACCCATATGCGGAGCTTTTTCACTATGAATCAAAATCCCGCGGACTGGAAGATTCTCCAGAGAAGCAGGAGCGTTATTATAAAGAAATGAAATATTTTGTCACAAAATGGCAGGAATTTATGGACAGAGGGGATCCTTACTACAATCCCAATCTGACCCTGTCCAAAGCTGATTTTTCACTGAAACAGATATAATCTGCAAAAATCAGAGAGAAGGCATACGCTGACAGATAAAATACCGGAACGGAGGATACTATGGAAAAAATCGGAAAAGTTCTGCTGGATACCGCCTGTTATCCGGGAGAGGATTTATACAGTGACGGGGCTGTGGAAGACCGGATTCTGGAACTGGCCAGGAAGTATCCGGAAAAAGAATACAATCAGGTGATTGCCAGAGAGCAGGACTGGGCGGTACTGTACCATCTGGCCCATGAGAGGGGCAACATTCTGAGCTGGTATCCCTTTGAACAGGGGGCGAAGCTGCTGGAAATCGGCTCCGGCTGCGGTGCTGTCACGGGAGCTGTCTCAGCTTCGTCTTCTTTGGTGACCTGTGTGGATTTGTCCATGAAACGAAGTACCATCAATGGAGTGCGCCATCAGAACCAGGACAATATCAGGATCTGTGTGGGGAACTTTCAGGATATTGAAAAAGAACTGGAACAGGATTTTGACTATGCAACGCTGATTGGCGTATTTGAATATGGCAGAGGTTACATGGAAGGGGAAAAACCCTATCATAAGTTTCTGACCACGGTGATGAACCATATCAGGCCCGGCGGAAAACTGCTGATTGCCATTGAAAATAAGCTGGGGCTGAAATACTGGGCAGGATGCCGGGAAGACCATACCGGAACTTTTTTTGAAGGGCTGGAAGGCTATCACAATACCGGAGGAGTCCGCACTTTTTCCAGACCGGAGCTGATTCGGATTATGGAAGAATGCGGATATGAAAATTACCAGTTTTATTATCCCTGTCCGGATTATAAATTTCCCACGGTGATTTATTCCGATGAATATCTGCCCAGGACAGGAGAGCTGAACCGGAATATCTGTAATTTTGACCGAAACCGTCTGGTGCTGATGGACGAAGGAAAGGTATTTGACCAGCTTCTGGAAGACGGGCTGTTTCCACTGTATGCCAATTCATTTTTTGTGGAAATAACAAAATCTCCGGAGCACAGTACATCCGGGCAGGAACAGGTAATTTATACGAAATATTCTACGGAACGGGCGCCGGAGTTTGCCATCCGAACCTGCATTGGAAAAGATGCTCAGGGAGAACCTTTTCTGTATAAAACAGCAGAATATCCTGCGGGACAGGAACATATCCGGTCTGTGGCAGAAGCAGAAAAAGAACTAAGGAAGCTCTGGGAAGAGAAAGATATATTGCGGCCCAACCGATGCAGACTGGAAAAGGACCGGATATTTTTCGAATATCTGAAGGGGACTACCCTGGAGGAAAAACTGGACAGGCTGCTGGAACAGGGAGAAGAACAGCAGGTCTGGGAGTGGATGGAAGCAGCCTTTGACAGAATACTGGCCGGCACGCCCACACAGGAGTTTCAGATAACGCCGGAATTTCAGCAGGTATTTGGCCAGGTATCTTTCCCGGAACCGGAACCGGCCTTTCCTGTGGCAGATGTGGACCTGATTTTTTCCAATCTGCTTCTTCAAGAAGACGGGACCTGGCATGTGCTGGATTATGAATGGACCTTTTTCTTTCCGGTTCCGGCGGGCTATGTTCTCTGGCGCGCATTCCATTATTATACGGAAGGAGCGACAGGGAGAAAAAAATTAAAAGAAAACTTAACTTTCTGTGAAAAATTCGGATTTTTGGGAGACAGAGAAGAACAGTATAAAATAATGGAGCAGAATTTCCAGGCATATATCAGAAAAGATTATGTTCCGGCAGGAGAGCTGTACCGCATGATGGGAAAGCAGGCGCTTCCTCTGAGAGAAATTCTGGCTGAGACCGATAAAAGGAGAATTCAGGTGTATCTGGATTACGGACAGGGATTTTTTGAGGAGCAGTCTTTTTTTGTGGACCAGGGATATCAGCAGGAGATTACAGCTGAAATTATGATTCCCCAGGGAGTATCCGGTGTCTGGATTGACCCGGCCCTGAGTCCCTGTATTTTAAAGGATGTGGCACTGTCCTGGGTTGGTACCCAGGGAGAAGCGGTACCGGTAAAATACACCACTACCGGGTTTGAAATGGAAAAAAACTGTTATTTATTTGACAATTCTGACCCAAAGATTATAATAGAAGAAATCCCTGCGGGAAACAGAAGAATAAAAATTTCCTGGCGTATCAGTGTTCTGGAGGAAGAAACGGCATGGATGCTTATGGACAGACTGAACACCAGGGGAAGGATGAAAAAGAAAGTACGGGGTCTGCTCAGAGGGCAGGAACCTTAAAGAGAGAATCTGTAACAGAGTAAACTGCAAAAGGATAAAGGTATGAGAAGACGAGAACAGTACAAGCATTTATTGAATCTGGCGGCAAACTGCATAATGCTGGCTCTGGAAGCGGTTATGTTTGGATATCTGTGGTATGAGATTTATTATCCCATGCTGGAGAAAGCCAACCGGCCCTGGCACAGGGGAAACTGGGCGGTAATCGGGATCTACATGCTGATTCTGTATTTTTTTACCAGAACCTTTGGGGGATACCGCATCGGTTATCTGAGGATTACCGATATCTGCCTGTCCCAGATACTTTCCATTTTCTGCGCCAATGTGATTGGCTATCTGCAGGTATGTCTGGTGGCAAACGACTATATGCCGGCCCATCCCATGCTGATGCTGACCGGGACGGAGCTGATGGTTATACTGCCGGGCGTATATCTGGTGCGATTTATTTACACCAGGCTTTATCCGCCCAGAAAAATGATTGTGATTTACGGAGAGCATTCTCCCCAGGAACTGATTGATAAAATCAATGCCCGGAAAGACAAGTACAATGTATGTGCCACAGCCAGCGTGTATCTGGGATATGAGGAGCTCTATCTGAGAATTCTGGAATATGAGGCGGTGGTGCTCTGTGATTTGCCCACCAGTATGCGCAATCCCATTCTGAAATTCTGCTTTGATCAGAACAAACGGACCTATATTACGCCGAAGATTTCAGACATTATTCTCACGGGTACGGAGCAGATCCATCTCTTTGACTCGCCCCTGATGCTGTCCAGAAACCGGGGGCTGCCCATTGAACAGCGGTTTGTAAAGCGGGCCATGGATATTGTGCTGTCGCTGATTGCCATTGTGATTTCCTCACCTGTGCTGCTTCTGATTGGCCTGAGTATCAAATTATACGACAGAGGCCCGGTATTTTACACCCAGGAGCGGCTGACCAGAGACGGAGAAGTATTTCGGATTATCAAGTTCCGCAGTATGCGGATGGATTCCGAGCGGGAAGGGGCGCAGCTTGCAAGGAAAGACGATGACAGGATTACGCCGGTGGGCAGAATCATCCGCAGAACTCATTTTGATGAACTGCCTCAGATTTTCAATATCCTGAAAGGAGAAATGTCTTTTGTAGGTCCCAGGCCTGAGCGGGAAATTATTGCGAAAGAGTATGAGATGGTGATACCGGAGTTCAGTTTCCGCCTGAAAGTCAAAGCGGGACTTACGGGGTATGCCCAGATTTACGGAAAATACAACACTACTCCTTATGATAAGTTAAAACTGGATTTAACATATATCGAGAATTATTCCTTCTGGCTGGACATCAAACTGATGCTGATGACCTTTAAGATTATTTTCCAGAAGGAAAATACGGAAGGAATTGACAAAAAGCAGAAAACAGCCATTCGGAGGCAGAACTGAAACAGAAAGAACACATGGAGATAACACATGGCGAACATGGAGCGTACGGAAAAAGAATGGAAGGATGAACGAATCAGTATCGTAATTCCTGTTTATAATTCAGAAAAATATATAGAAGAAACCATTCAGTGTATTCTGGCGCAGACCTGTCCGGACTGGGAAATTATTTTTGTGGATGACTGTTCAAAGGACAGAAGCGTTCAGATTATTGAATCCCATCAGGCCAGGGACAGCCGGATGCATCTGTACCGGAATAAACAGAACATGGGGCCTGCCTTTACCAGGAATCAGGGAATTGCAAAAGCCTGCGGCCGGTATCTGGCCTATATGGACGCAGATGATCTGTGTGACCGGGACAAACTGGAAAAGCAGCTTCGGTTTATGAAAAAGACCGGCTGTGCATTCTGTTTTACCGGTTATGAATTTGCAGGCCCGGATGGAGTGCGGAATGGAAAAGTGGTTCATGTTCCCAAAAAGATTGACTATAAAGGGGCGTTGAAGCGCACCACAATTTCCACTATAACCGTTATGTTTGACCGGAATCAGATTCCCACGGATGTGCTGACCATGCCTCTGAATGCCAGAGGAGAGGATACGGCCACCTGGTGGAAAATTCTGCGGCATGGGTATGTGGCTTATGGAATTGATGAACCTCTGTCTGTTTACCGGAGATATCCGGGCAGCAGGTCTTCCAACAAGCTGGATGCAGCCTGGGGAACCTGGAAAATGTATCGGGAATGCGAACATCTGTCCCTGATAAAAAGCAGCTATTATTTCAGTCACTATATTTTAAACGCGATAAAAAGAAGAGTGTAATCTCAAACTTCCATCACATTTACCCGCTACAATAACAGGCGTGTAATTTCGAAAACAGGTATGATTCGGGCAGGGAATAAGCAGGATTGAGGCCGCATTCTTCATTTCATAAAAGTATTGCATATTTGAAAACGGGCATGTATAATGTGAAAGGAGAAAAATGGAACAGACTTTATGGCAGAAAATGCAGAGAGTGAAATGGAAAGACCTGCGGCATATCCTTTTATTTCTGCTGGCATTGCCGGTTTCACTGGTATTTCGGAGATTCCACAGACACATGTGGCTGATCTGCGACAGTGAAAATGAGGCCAGAGATAACGGGTACTGGCTGTTTCGCCATATCGTGAAACACCATCCGGAGCAGCCGGTGGTCTATGCTATCAACAGGCGTTCTCCAGATTATCGAAGGGTGGCCAGCCTGGGAAAAGTCATACAGTTTGGCAGTTTTACCCACTGGATATATTACTTATCGGCAGAAAAAAATATCAGTTCCCAGAAGAGCGGAAAACCCAATGCGGCAGTCTGCTACTTTCTGGAGGTTTACGGGTTTTATAAGAATACCAGAATTTTTCTGCAGCACGGAATCACCAAGGATGATATGGAGTTTTTGTATTATAAACATACCAGAATGCGTCTGTTTGTCTGTGCCGTGGAGCGGGAATATCAATATGTGAAAAGCCGGTTTGGGTATCCAAAGGGATGGGTACGGAAACTGGGCTTCTGCCGGTTTGACAATCTGAGAGATACCAGTGAGGGAAAGCGGCAGATTCTGGTGATGCCAACCTGGAGAAACTGGATCGGAATTACCACCTCGAAGTCCTATCAGTATGAAAACGTGGATGATTTCACCAGTACGGAATATTATAAGAACTGGAATGGTTTTCTGAACAGCCCTGTACTCCGGGAAATGCTTGAAAAATTTAATGCAGAATTAGTTTTTTATCCCCACAGGGAAATGCAGAAATATGCAGCGTATTTTTATCCGGAGCATCCGAAAATCAGAGTGGCGAAGTGGCCGGAGTACGATGTGCAGGAACTGCTAAAGGAATCTGGTCTTCTGATTACGGATTATTCCAGTATTGCCATGGATTTTGCCTATATGAAGAAACCCCTGCTCTATTTCCAGTTTGATTATGAGATGTACCGGAAGGGACATTACCCGGAAGGATACTTCAGTTATGAAAAAGACGGGTTCGGCAAAGTCTGCAGGACGCCGGAACTTCTGTTTCAGGAAATGGAGAAAATTCTGGAAGAAGACTTCAGAATGGAGGAATCATACCGAAGGCGTGCGGAGGAGTTTTACGAGACTTTTGACGCCGGAAACTGTGAGAGGAATTACCAGGCCATCAGGAAACTGTAAAGCCGGGGTGCAGAGGTGAGAAATGAAAAGATTTATTGAAGATTTTAAGAAGCATTACAAATACAGTGTTTATTCCGCAAAGTCGGAGCTGAAATCAGAAATTGCCAATTCCCATCTGAGCTGGCTGTGGTGGATTTTAGACCCCCTGCTCTTTATGATGGTGTATACCTTTATATCTGTGATTGTATTCCGGACATCAGAGCCTTATTTTCCGGTATTTGTATTTATCGGCCTGTCCAGCTGGAAGTTTTTTGAAAAAACGGTCAAACAGAGTGTGAAGCTGGTGAGTTCCAACAGCTCCATTGTGTCCAAGGTATATCTGCCCAAGCATATTCTGATTTTTGTAAAAATGTATGCCAATGGCTTTAAAATGGCTGTTTCCTTTGTCCTGGTTGTGATTATGATGTTTGTTTACCGGGTGCCCCTCAGCCTGAATATTCTCTATATTATACCCATATTTATCACCCTGATTATGTTTACCTTCGGCGCCAGCACCATTATGCTGCATTTCGGAGTGTTTGTAGAGGACCTGTCCAATGTAATCAATGTGTTGTTAAAGCTGGTATTTTATATGTCCGGAATTTTTTATTCCATCAGCAACCGGGTGAAAGAGCCTTACGGTTCTCTTTTGCTGAAACTGAATCCCATGGCCCTGTTTTTAGACGACCTGCGGGCATCCATGCTGTACTGCGAGACGCCCCACCGGAAGCTGCTGCTGTTCTGGTTTCTGGCCAGTTGTCTGGTATCTGCCATCGGAATAAGAATCATATATAAATACGAGAACAGTTATGTGAAGGTGATTTAATATGGAAAACAGCAGGAACAGTAATGAGAATAATATTGTAATTGACGTAAAAGATTTAAAAATCCGTTATCGCTGTCTGAATAAAATGTCAATCCGAAAGAGCCTTTTGAGCCTCAAAAAAAGTAAAATCGAAATTTTTGAGGCAGTGCGGGGCATTTCCTTCCAGGTTCCCAAAGGAGAAATTATGGGAATCGTGGGAAAGAACGGAAGCGGCAAATCCACCCTGCTGCGGGCCATTGCGGGGGTGTTTTCACCGGATGAGGGAAGTATTGACCTCCATGGACATTCCGTGTCCCTTCTGTCCATCGGCGTAGGTTTTCAGAAGAAACTTACCGGCCGGGAAAATATATATCTCTCCGGTATGCTGCTGGGATTTTCGGAAGATGAGATAGACAGTAAGATAGAAGAAATTATAGAATTTTCGGAACTGGGAGATTTTATCAACCGGCCGGTGAAAACATACTCCAGCGGTATGTATTCCAAACTGGCATTTTCCATTACAGCCATTCTGGAGACGGAAGTGATTCTCATAGATGAAGTGCTGAGTGTGGGAGATTCCAAATTCAAGACAAAAAGTTATAAGAAAATGCAGCAGCTTATCACCAATGAGGACCGGACGGTAATTATCGTGTCCCATAACAATGATACCCTGAATAAGCTGTGCAACAGTATTTTATGGCTTCATGAAGGAAAGATAAAGATGCAGGGAAGCCCCGGTGAAGTGCTGGAGGCTTATGAAGAATTCATGTCATAAACTTTGAATGGGAAAGGCGGCGGAAACATGCAGAAAAGTGTACTGGAATATCTGGAAAACTCCGCAGAGAAATTTCCGGATAAAATTGTATTTGCAGACGAGGCAGAGGAAATCACCTATCGGGATTTTCGGAAGGAAGCGAGAGCAGTGGCCACAGGGCTGGCAAAAGCATCACAGACAGCCCGGCGGAAACCGGTGGTAGTGTTTATAGAAAGAAACATCAGGAGCCTGATTGGATTTTTCGGCGTAATCTACAGCGGGAACTTTTACGTTCCGGTGGACTGTCAGATGCCTGCAAAGAGAATTGAGCTGATTTTTGATACCTTAAAACCTGTTGCAGTGATTACCACGGAAAGTACCCGGAAGATCATGGACAGGGTGGAATTTAAGGGGCCGGTTCTGGCTCTGGAAGAACTGAAAGAAACCCCGGTGCAGGAGGAAGTGCTGAATGACATATCCCGCAGGGAAATTGATACGGATCCCCTGTATGCGATTTTCACCTCAGGCTCCACCGGAGTGCCGAAAGGAGTGCTGGTAGGGCACCGTTCCGTCATAGATCTGATTGATAATTTTCAGAAAGAATTTGGCTTTGACGACACCATTATTATGGGAAATCAGGCCCCCTTCGACTTTGATGTGTCAGTAAAAGACATTTACTCCACCATCAAAAACGGAGGTACCATGTATGTGCTGCCCAAAGTGATGTTTTCCATGCCGGGAAAACTTATTGACGCACTGAACCGTCATAAAATCAACACCGTAATATGGGCGACTTCCGCACTGCGGATTATTGAAAATCTGAACGTATTTTCCCAGATGCTGCCCCAATACCTGAGAACAGTAATGTTTTCCGGGGAAATTATGTCTAATAAAGTATTGAATTACTGGAGAAACTATCTGAAAGAAGTAATGTATGTGAACCTGTACGGGCCCACGGAAATCACCTGCAACTGTACTTATTACAAGGTAGACAGAAGTTTCCGGGATGAGGAAGTGCTGCCCATCGGCATTGCATTTGAGAATACGGAAATTCTTCTGCTGGATGATGAGAGGAAGGCAGAGGTTCCACCGGGAGAGCCGGGAGAAATCTGTATCCGAGGCACGGCGCTGACATTGGGCTATTATAAGGATAAAGAGCGCACGGACCAGGTGTTCGTCCAGAACCCGTTGAACGACTGTTACCATGAATTAATCTACCGTACCGGAGACATTGGGAAATATAATGAATACGGGGAATTGCTTTTCCTGTCCAGAAAGGACTGCCAGATCAAACATATGGGACACCGGATTGAGCTTGGTGAGATTGAAGCCCATGTACACCAAGTGGATGGGATACACAGTGCATGTTGTATCTATGATAAGGAGAAAGAGAAGATTACCCTTTTCTACTCAGGGGTGATTGAGACAAAGGAGCTTGTGGCCAACCTTAAAAAAACGCTGCCCAGGTACATGATACCGAATCATGTCTATTCTTTGGAGACCATGCCGCTGACGGCAAATGGGAAGGTTGACCGTACAACGCTGAAACAGATGATAAAAAGCGAGAGAACAAGGAGAGAATAAGATGGATGCTTTATTGGAAATTTTAACGGGCCTGCACCCAGAGGTGGATTTTGAGGCTTGTAATACACTGGTGGACGATAGTATCATTGATTCCTTTGATATCATCTCGATTGTTTCCGAGATTAACGACGCGTATGATGTGGTAATCCCGGCAGAGGAAATCATACCGGATAATTTTAACTCCGCCAGGGCTTTGTATGAGTTAATTCTCCGTCTGGAAGACGAGTAGGCGCGCTATGCTGTTTACGTCCTACCGATTTATCGGGTTTATGGCAGCCGTATTTCTGCTGTATTACCTGCTCCCTAAGAAATGCCAATGGCCGTTCCTGCTTGCGGCAAGTTATACGTTCTACTATATTGCAAACCCATACTATCTGATTTTCATTGGCGTGACCACGGTTTCTACGTATGCGGTAAGCCTGCGGATTGATGCATGGAAGGAACGGCAGGACGCTTATCTGAAATCACACAAGGATACGCTGAACCGGGAGGAAAAGAAG
>OFGA01002657.1_pt1 | contig 10839 bp, 10 predicted proteins | sample 1521471 | NCBI WGS metagenome assembly OFGA01 (sample SAMEA3504086, study PRJEB24116) | mouse gut metagenome | biome: mouse gut; feature: mouse-associated habitat; material: faeces | place: Denmark | collected 2011
GCAAGATTTGCAGACTCCTCCATAAGTCGTCCGTCATCCTCAAATATATCCGAGACGAACCCATAGACTTCGTTATATCTCAAATCGCTTTCGTGATACAAACTGAAATACTCTTCAAGTTTGAATGAAGAACAAAAATAATTCGACAAAAGTTCCCGTATGCCACCCTCAGCCACAAGCAAGTTCCTTGACAGCCCCAACACATCGTCAGCACTCTTGTTGCCGACCATATGCACAGCCATTTTGTCTATTGAGACGTTGTTAGTTCTTATCATTGTTACAATATCTTTTACCTTCTCCCTCTACCGGAATCCGCGAAGGAGTGCAAAGGTAAATTAAAATTCGGATTCTGGGGGTAGGCGTGGCAGAGAAATAAGAATAACGTGGTCTGAGGACTAGATTGAAGCATTGCCGGAAGATATTATGTTGATAAAACTTTTATTGGTCAAAATTTGGATACCCCATTTTCTGGATAATGTGAAAAATGTGATTCTTTTGCTGCCGGAAAATGTTAAAAGATATATTTCTGATAGCGTGGGAAACGCTATCTTTGTGGATGCTGGGCCTCTCAAGAGAAACTATGATTCTTACTTGACGAAGAGGTTCTGGAGGATTTGCATACAAATAAGAATTTCTGTGCCTGCAAAGGTGCAATATATGAAAATATTGTCGGGGATATGCTTGTAAACAGTGGGTAAAAGCTGGGATATAAGAATTAATTGCGGAGAGAAACAGATGAAGATGACTTTGGGTAATTTTTGTGATTTTGTCCCCTCGCGAATATGGTGGAGGGGAGAGGAATATTATTCTTCTGATGCAATAATCTCAATAGAAGAAAGCCTGTCCGGGGAGTGGAGGGCCGTTGTTGAAGGGACTTATGATTATAATGTAAGGATTGTAACGGACGGAGATGAAATCTTGGAATGGGAGTGTGATTGCCCATACGATGGAGGCGATATCTGCAAACATGTCGTGGCTGTAGTCATGGCTATCCGCAATATAAAAACGGATGATTCAGAAAATGGCCTGCTTAAGAAGCCGCGTTCAATAAACGGAGCAAAGGCAGCAAAATGGTCTGAAACGGTAACCGGAATCAGTGAACCAAGAGAAAATCTGACGTTTACGGAACTTCTTTCAAATGCTTCTGCTGATGAGCTGCGCCGTGTCATTATGGAGTATTCTTTGAAAAATGATGGTATAAAGAATTGTCTGATAGATTTTTTCAAGAGAAATGCAGTGCGTGAAGAAGGGATGGTCAGTTATGTTGAACAAGTGAGGGAGATATTCAGCAATGCTTATTCCGTTAATGGTCACAGGTCCCGTTATAGGGAACCGGAAGTGGATTGGGGGGATATCTGTTTTGGGATGGACGCAATTTTTGAAGAAGCGGAGTGTATGCTGAAAAAAGGTAATGTCCATGAGGTATGGATGGTGGTCATGGCCTTTTTTGAAGGACTTGCCGATATTGCAGATGCTGAATGCTCATATGAAGTCAATGACTTGTGCGGCAGGGCAGGGGAACTTTTAATAGAAGCTTTGCGTACAGGTGAGATTGATTGCAAGATGGCTCTTTCGAAGCTGGAGGACGTGACAAAGAGTCTTGCTTATGAAGAATATGGACTCTATGAGGTAGATGAACTGCTCGCTCGCGTGAGGGGCTTTGCCCTGTCTCCGGAGGAGGCCCTTGAATATCTTGAAACACTTCTTGCAAGCCGCAGGACACCATATGAGCTGGACTGCTATGTGTTGCAGAAAGTAGAATTGCTGAGGAGGCTTGGACGGGATTCCGAGGCGGAAGATACTATGGACAGATATATTTGTCTGGAGGCTGTGCGTGAAATGAGGCTTGAAGAATTGTTGGACGCGGAAAGATTTGATGATGCATTGAAACTGGCCGATGATGGAATTGCTCTTGCCGGACGGGAGATGTTTTCAGACAGTGCCGTGAAGTGGATGGAGAAAAAGCTTGAAATTTTTGAAAGGCTCGGTGATGTGGAGTCTTCCATTGATGTCTGCCGGTGCTTGTTTATTGTAGAGCGGGGAAGTATGGAGTATTATTACAGACTGAAAAAGATGGTTGCGGCATCTGATTTCAGCCATTTCCTTAAAGACATGATAAGTGAGACTCATTCAATCATATATGGTGGCCATAGTAAAATCGCTGACATTTATCTGGAGGAAAAGGATTATGACAGCCTCTTCTCTTTTCTCTCTTCTGCAGAATCTTACAGGCTTGGTTTGCTGAAGAATTATGCCCGCCGCTTGCCATCCTCATTCTCGAAAGACCTGCTGGCCCTGTTTGTCGAGGATTTGAGGCTGTACGCTAAAAATAACGTGGGACGCAATCACTATATCTACATAGCCCGGATAATGTCTGATATGAAGAAATTGTCGGGTGGCGCGGAAATCTCCTCAGCATTGGCTGAAGAATTCCGCCAGACATACCACCGGCGTCCTGCAATGCTGGATGAGCTTAGGGGGATTTAAATACCTGTTGTCGGAAATTTTCAGATGGCTTTTGATTGCATCGTAGGAATTGGTTTTTATAGGCATCGAGAGTCCATCTTTTCAGTGCTCATGTTTACTATCGTAGCTGTTCAAGCAGGTTTGTCGTCTTTTTGTTAATGCGTTTGTGTATAACCATTACTGGCTGATCGAATTTATATCGCTGTTGTGACATAAAAATGAGTTTTATGTCACGAGTCGTTTCTTTCTTTTGGCGTCTTATGCTATAAAGAAAGCCCACGACTGTTATCGTGGCAAAGATGGTATATAGATTCGGGATGAATCTTATACTATATGTTACTACAAATTAATTTTTTCTTTCAATTTTGGTGAAAGGGAGATTCATATAAAGTGATCAGGTGCTTTTACTCCAGATTTTCCAGCATCAAGAAATTTCTCAGGTGCATATGTATGATACCATTATCGTCATTACGCGTTACCAATGGTGTCATTGATACTACATATTTAGGGTAATTGTCTTTTATGTTATGCAGATTTCCAAACTCTCTTTCCCTGGTTACATCATCAGCAATGATATATGATGCTTGAATATAAATTCGCTGGGCACCGGCTTTTTTTGTACAAACAAAATCTATTTCTCCGGCTTGTAGCTGACCGACATTAACCTTATACCCCAAGCCTATCAGATGCTGATAAATTATGTTCTCAATAACCTTTTCTATGTCACCTTCACGAGTGCCTTCAGCCTGAGCATTTCTCAAACCATTATCTTCAAAGTAAAACTTATCGTTGCTTTCAAATAGACGTTTACCGTGAATGTCATATCTGTTTACTTTGTGTATTATATAAGCATCCTCAAGGTATTGGGTATAATCGATAATTGTGTCAGCAGAAACGTTAGTTCCCTGGGATTTCATAAATTTAGAAATACTTGAAGCTGATATAAGCTTTCCAATATTGTCAGCAATAAAGTTGGTCAACTTTTCCAAAAATGGCACATTACGAATATTGTTCCTGGAAATCACATCCTTTAAAAGAACGGTATTTAATACATCTTTCTGGTATTCTAAGGCATCATCTTCGTCCAATCCAATCTTGACCAGTCCAGGCAGGCCGCCAAACTGTATATATTGGGCCAAGGCATCATCCGAATCCTGCAAATTATGGAACTGCAGAAACTCTTTATAACTCAATGATTGCACATAAATCTCCTTGTATCGTCCGCCAATAATAGTACCGAGCTCTTTGCTCAACATCTTTGCATTACTGCCGGTTACAATGACTTCTGCATCTGGTTCTGTTATATAACTCCTGACAGTACGCTCAAACTCTTCGATTTCTTGAATTTCATCAACGAGGATGTAATTCATTTTACCTGTTTGATAGTGAGCGTCAATGTAGGCGTTTAGATCGTGATAGGTTTTGATATGGTCAAAAGCCTTCTTTTCCTTATCAATATAGATGATATTGTTATTTGCATCTTTTGCTTTAGTATCACGAATCATTCTTAGCATATAGCTCTTTCCGACACGCCTTTGTCCTGTAAGAACAATAATAGTGTCCTTACCAAGGTATTTTTCTATTTTGTCTAAATAATTCTGTCTAATCAGTATCTTCATATCGTGTATATTTGATAATAATGGCAAATATAATAAATTTATCGATTATGAAAGATAAAATATCCAAAATAACACCGGTTATCTCTTATAATTGAAGAATTTTATGATTCCTTTCTGATACTTGTGGATTCTGCTGCTTTGCGTTTGCGACCATTAATTACTTCTGCATATATTTGAGTCATGTTTACGTTTTGATTTGTAAACATTATACTGACTATGTAGATGTCTGTGCCGTTGCATAGGACATATTGAAGAAGAACCGATACTTGATACAACGGAGCCAGCTGATGACTAAACTGCTTTATCTTCCTGAATTCTTGCATATGGAAATAGGAAAGGCGTTGATTACAAATGCATCTGAAGGATTCGATGACGAAGATGATAACTGTTAGTGAGATATAACTGCAGAATAGCCGACAATAGGTATTACGTGAACTTCTTCAGATATTTCTGTTGGCTTGTTGCTGTCCGAGTCTGGTGTTGAGAGGATTGCTACTTTGGACAAAAAGGGTGATAAGGCTCCGATATTGGAAGACTTGTAGAAATAACACGTGTGTTAAATATTACCAAACGCCAATGAGGTTTATCTGTATTTGTGTAAAAAGCATAACAACTTTCGTATATTAGAAAAAATGTATTTCCCTTATGACATCACAAAGCCTCAAGATATCATATAATACACAAACAAGAGCGTTTGTCTGCACTATATGATATATTGAGAATTTAAAGCATAGTGCAGACGGGCTTACGCCTTTCACAAGACAAGGCACTTGCCCGGATCAAAACCATTGGCGATATGTTCGTTCTCAAAAACATATCCCATCTGATTACACACGACCTTCGTCCCGCTTATTTCAGCATCAATATTGGTGTGGGAATGCCCATAAATCCACGCATCAATGCGACTGTTGGCAATAAGCCCACTCATTTCAGTTGCAAATGCACTGTTCAACACTGAACCCTTATGATGAGGGGCGACACCCTCCAATGTGGGTAGATGATGCGTTACTACCACAATGTGTTTGGCGGTGCTTTCTGCCAGACTTTGCCTGATGAAATCCAAACAGAAGTTGTGCATCTGATTGAATTCCTCTATCTGGAGCAATTTACCATTATACATTATCTGCCGAAAGTCGTTCATGCCCTTCCACACAAAATACTCATCAGATGGAGATATTTGAGACCACAGAGTGCTCATGATAAAGTCGGTATCATCAATTCGCACTACCTGATTCTGATAATATCCTACATTGTTTTTGAACATCCATTTCCACTGCAATCCCTTGTCCATCACATCACAATAATTGTAGTACTCATGGTTTCCGGGCACAATGAGCACATGACGATAATTCTCAGATGCCCATTTCCAGAAATTAGCCAAAGGTGCGACTTTGTTTTTCAAATAGAATATATCTCCGGCAAGAACCAGAACATTGCCCGTTACCGGTAATTCATTATGTTTCATCCACCTGCTGTTGTCACTGAACTCCAAATGCAGGTCTCTCATATATTGTATCTTCATAATCTTTTGTTTATTAAGCTTTTGTGTAAATCAGTTCATAATCCTTTGAATTAGATTCATTGTATATAATACCCTCCAAGAAAGAAAATTTATTGTACAGGAATTGGTAGTGTTCAAGTTCTTTCTCCTCAAAGTCTATATTCTCATAGCAGTTGCCTATCTCATTGTTTATTTTATCGTACAAATCGATGTTCGCTTTGGCTATTCGTGTTTCCAATCTGACAATATCTTCCTTATTCTTTGCAATAGCCTTTTTACAATGTTCGATTTCTTTTTTGTAAAAGCATAAAACCTCCTCAAGAAGGACATTTGTCAGCACACTTGGAGATGGACTATATGGAAGCGCAGTCAATTCCCGGCTTGGGGTAGTAGAAAGATAAAACAATTCACATCCCAATGACTTTGCAACCTGTTCGTTATACTCATCTATTTCACGAATGAGTCCCGTTAAATCTTCTTTAGAAAGACTTTTACATTCTTCATGGGACGGATACTCTTTGGCTTTCAACAAAGGCATTTCTTTGTGTCTTAAATAGACCGTTGTATATTCACTCATATCTAAGCCTCCTTTTTTATTTCTTATGAAATTGCTCTACTTGTTTTTCAATCATCCTTTTAACCTGTTCAAATGATACAGGTGTGAAATTATTGTTATCTACTCCCACATCATACTGCGTCGGGTAGAGATATTGAAGCCTGGCAGCATCAATTCCGGTGTTGTTTTTCCTTGTGTGAACGTGCCCGAACAGTTGCCATACATTTTTTTTATATCCACCATCAAAGCATAGAAAGGGATAATGATTCAGATATATCCTCTGCTTGCCGACCTCTATGTGCATTTGCATAGCCACATGTTCAAATCTGTTTATGTAGCCTTGTCGTATATTTTTCAAATCATGGTTGCCCATAATCAGATATATTTTGCCGTTCAACCTGTCAAGGATTTTAGTCCATTCGGCTGAACCGCCAAGACAGAAATCGCCCAAGTGAAACACGATATCATCCTGCCCGACTGTATTATTCCAATTGGATATTATTGTTTCATTCATCATTTCCACATCCTTAAAAGGTCTGTCGCAGAAACGAATGATATTCGTATGATAAAAATGGGTGTCGGATGTAAAGAACACCTTGCTGCCATCAAATTTACAGTTTGCTTTCGCACAGCTTTTTTCCGCCTCACCAATTGAAACGAGTTTCATTGGATTCGGCTTATCGAAAAGGTTCATTTCTTCTAAATTTATGTGCATCACTGCACGTTAATAATCTGGTTACCAACAGCCCATCAGACGGAAATGGCAGAGGAGCATCACAAAGGCAACTGTCACAAATGGGCGTAATAAAATAGTTGGAAAGTTTGGTAAGGACTTTCCAACTATTCAGTTTCTATTCTCGCAAAATACAATAATGTACTCGCTATGTTCGTTGGAAAATATTTACTAAACGAGGTTCAATGCATGAAACATGAACACCCGACACAGATTCAGTGCGTTTATTGCCCTGAATTGCGGTTGTTGTTTGTAATATGTTCATTCTGTTTCTTTGCATCTTTAATGTTTATATTGACTCAAAATCGATGCAAAATTAGTAAATAAATTCCAATCACACATCATTTTACATTAATTTCTTTGGCTTAACTTCTACGCATATAGGATTTTATTACCTCTATTATGCTCTCAAATCAAATAAAATGCGTAACTTTGTACTTGGCGCAATTTATAATTGAAATCAATATGGCAAATTTAAACTGTATAAAGGCTGTATTAGCTGAGAAGGGCATAATGAGTAAATGGCTTGCTAAAACTTTACAGAAAGATCCGGCAACGGTATCAAAGTGGTGCAACAATCATTCGCAGCCTGATTTATACACATTGGCGCGGATAGCAGAAGTACTGGATGTTGATATTCATAGATTAATTTGTCATACAAAAGAAAAATAGAGAATTGATTGTAAAACTTTTATCATATTGAAACATAAGTCATAATATGAATCAGCAAAATGTTTTCCGAGTTGCCGCTGTAATATATGCGGGCAATAATTATGAGGTATCTCCGCGTCAAATTCATAGAAAGGTTATACAAGATGCATTGTATAATCTTTCTGGTAGCTTTGTGAGTATTGGTTCATTGGCAGAATATATTAATGAAAATTATTCTTTGTTGTTTTCTCCAGAAGAGATTATGACAATACTTACAGACAAACGTTTTAAGGATGAATTTGATATACTGGATAATGGCGGCGAAAATATTTACCAGCTGACAGAAAAAAGACGTACAGCATTAAGTTTAAAACAAAAGAAGACATTACAGGATTTTATACATCAATATTTGCAGGAAAATAATATTGATGAAGAGAGAGGTAAATGTATATTGCAGTACTTATATAATATGTTTACCAGTAATGTAGATAGCTTCGAAAGACTTTTACAAGTAAAGACTATCATAGTAGAAACGAACAACAAGTTTATAACACCTGATGATGCAACTATAATAAATGGTTTCTTGGATTGGGATAATGACGAAAAGAATATTGAAATTTTCAATCTTGCGTGCTATGCTTTGGAATACTGTATGTTGACCACTAACAAGGCGGCTCATTTCTCTTTAGATAGTTTGAGGAACAAGACATTCTATCTTGATACAAATATTTTATATCGTGCAATTGGTATAAATGGAGATGATCGTAAAAAGAGGACTCTATTGTTTTTGTCAAAGTTTAAATCTTTAAAGAATGAAATTAAACTTACAAAAAGTACTCTAGAGGAATTTGAAATTTCAATAAAGAACTACATAAAAAAGTTACGCAAATCTGAAAGTCCAGCAATTCATTCAAGTGTATATTCCGAATACGTTACAATGGATGACATTTGGCGATATTTTCATGTGTGGAGAGCGCATCGTTCAAATGGAACTGTTGACTATTTTGCCAATTTCCTTCAAAGCGAATTCCAAAATGTTTGCAATAATTATAGTATAGGGATAGATGATAACTATCCGTTTACAATTAGCGAATGTGAGGATGAACTTAAGAGTAATGCAGCTGGTATTAAAGGATTAAGCGAAAAGAAAATATTTGAAACTGCTTACTATGATGCTCAAAATGTGAAATGGATAGAATGTAAACGCACAGGGGCAGATAAGTCAATTTTTGACGCAAAATATTTTTTTCTGTCATCTGATAGCGGATTACGTTTTTGGGATGTTCATTACCATTCAAAAAACGCCCCTATAGTAATTATGCCAAGTCAGTGGCTTAGTATTATATTACGATATATGGAGCGTACAAGTGATGATTTTAAGAGTTTTGTGTGTTTCTTGAACATAAAATCAAATTTTGATGTTATGTCAGAGGAACAGATCCATTATGTACTACAAGGTATATCGGAAGTGACAACTGATATAGAACAGCAAAGATGTTTTCTAAGAGCCATCATAGAGAATGATTTTATGAATGGAGCAGAAGATGTCTCAAATTTTCAAATTAAACAAATTGCAAAGAAATCTGCTGAAAGGTTGTTGCAATCTCAGTTAGAAGAGGAAAAGAGAAAAAATGAATCATTAGAAGATGCCATATCAGATCGTTCAAATAGGATTGATTATGTTTCCAGCCAATTAGAAATTGCACAGTCTGAGTTGAATGCCGCAAAAAACGAAAAAGAATATTTAAGTGAAGAGTATGCAACTGAAATAGATCGATTAAATGCTCTTCTCTCTGAAAAAGATTCGGAGGTAAAAAAAATCCAAACAGAAAGAGACGACAAAACTGGTGAAATTGAAACTTATAAAAAGAAAGATTTTAATAGAAATAAGAGAAATAAAATTATAGGATATGCTATTGCTATATCTGCTATTGTAGGACATATCGTTTGGTACTTTAATGTAGATGTAAATAGCAAGTCATACATGGGCAAACTAGCCCATTGGATAAATGACTTAGATGATGCGAGAGCAAAGTTTACTGTCCCTATTTTTGCTTTAGTATTAACTGCTATACTTGTGCCATTATGTATTGCTCTTAAGAAGGAATGTGTGAAAGAATACACATCAACGGAATCTGACTAGGTGCAATCTAACTACTAATTTCTCTTTTTTCAAGATACTGAACAGTAATATAAAAGTAAAGTAACCACTCATAATAAGGCAAGGATATGTCAACACAAAGCGAAGCGGCATTGGAAGCCGGACTTATAGCCACACTTCGACAAATGGATTACGAGTATGTCCAGATTACCGAAGAAGATAATCTCTATGCCAATTTCAAAAGGCAGTTGGAAATCCACAACCGCAAACGCTTGGAGGAACACGGGCGTACCGGGTTTACGGCAGAGGAATTTGAGAAGATTGTCATCTATCTTGAAGGAGGCTCGCGCTTTGAAAAGGCAAAGAAACTTCGGGACCTTTATCCGCTTGAACTTGAAAGCGGACAGCGCATTTGGGTGGAATTTCTGAATCGCACCCAATGGTGTCAGAATGAATTCCAGGTGTCGAACCAGATTACGGCGGAGGGACGGAAGATATGCCGTTATGATGTGACAATCCTTATCAATGGCCTGCCTTTGGTACAAATAGAGTTGAAGCGTCGTGGCGTGGAATTGAAACAGGCATACAACCAAATACAACGTTATCACAAGACTTCGTTCCACGGATTGTTTGACTATATCCAGTTGTTTGTCATTTCTAATGGTGTAAACACGCGTTATTTCGCAAATAACCCTAATGGTGGATATAAGTTCACATTCAGTTGGACTGATGCAGGAAACAATCCTCTAAACGAATTGGATACATTTGCCGCATTCTTCCTGGAAAAATGCACACTCGGTAAGATTATCGGGAAATACATTGTATTGCATGAAGGTGACAAATGCTTGATGGTGTTGCGTCCATACCAGTTCTATGCAGTAGAAAAGATATTGGATCGGGTACAGAACTCCAACGATAACGGTTATATCTGGCATACGACAGGAGCAGGAAAGACATTGACTTCATTCAAGACTGCGCAGCTCGTTTCGGAGTTGGATGATGTAGATAAGGTAATGTTCGTTGTTGACCGTCATGACCTTGACACACAAACGCAGTCGGAATACGAGGCCTTTGAACCAGGAGCCGTTGATGGTACGGACAATACGGATGAACTGGTGGAACGCTTGCACAGCAACTCCAAGATTATCATTACCACTATTCAGAAACTCAATGCTGCCGGTTTTGACTAAAATCTCAATTTATATAGCGCTA